>JAABUQ010002149.1_pt1 | contig 39868 bp, 33 predicted proteins | sample 5560001 | NCBI WGS metagenome assembly JAABUQ01 (sample SAMN10711888, study PRJNA513371) | rock metagenome | isolation source: Antarctica rocks | place: Antarctica: Victoria Land, Finger Mt nord | collected 2015-12-18
ATAATCACAGCAACATCGACAGTGAAGAAATGATCTACTATGTCAACGGCAACTTCGGCAGTCGTCGTGGCATCGAACGTGCCTCGATCACGCTCCACCCACGTGGTATTCCACACGGTCCCCATCCGGGGGCCGTCGAAAAAAGCCTCGGCGTCGAGCGCACTGAAGAACTCGCTGTCATGGTCGATACCTTCCATCCCTTAAAACTCACCACTAACGCCGAACGCATTGACGATGCCCGGTATCCGTATAGTTGGGTTGAGTAATGATTGCGCACCATCCTCTGACCTGCGTATAATTTTTGTAGTAAATGGCTCATCATGCTAAAAAGGTGAAACAAAGGAGTTTCCGATGACCAGCACGCAACCACGCATCATAAAATTTTTTGAAACCACCCTTCGTGATGGTGAGCAGACACCAGGTGTAAACTACTTTCCAGAAGAGAAGCTGGCAATTGCTCAAGCCCTAGCCGACATGGGCTTCGACACCCTGGATTGTGGTTTTGCCATCTCCTCGCCAGGAGAATTCGAGTGTATCCGCCTCATCGCCTCAAAAGTACGGAACGCCGAAATCTGTTCCATCGCACGCAGCCACCCCCAGGATATCGAACGTGCATGGCAAGCGGTCAAAGACGCTGAAAAACCTGTCATTCATCCATTCATCAGCGTCTCGCCTCTGCACCGTCAGGTCAAACTCGGCAAGACACGCGACGAAGTACGCGAATTAGCACGCACCGCCGTAGCCCAAGCGCGAAGCTATACAGAAAATGTCGATTTCGCGCTTGAAGACTCAACGCGAACCGAGCACGATTTCATCCTAGAGGTGTGTGAAGCTCTTCTCAAAGAAGGTGTGCGCTTTATTGCCATCTGTGACACCGTTGGCTTCGCGCTCCCCTGGGAATTCGGCAATCTTGTAGCAGAAGTGCGCCGAGAATTTCCGCAGGTGCGTATCTCCGCCCACTGTCATGATGACCTGGGCTTAGCCGTGGCAAACGCCATAGAAGGCTTGCGTAACGGAGCCGAGCGCGTCGATACCTGCATCAATGGCCTCGGTGAACGCGCTGGCAATGCCGCTACCGAAGATATCGTCATGGCTCTGCGCACACGTACTACAGAACTAGGTATGGATGTCGGCATAGATACCACAAAACTTGTCCCCACCAGTCGCCTCGTTGCAAAACTCTCCGGCATGCAGCCGCAATGGACAAAATCTATTGTAGGCCAAAACGCTTTTGCACACGGCGGTGGCATCCATCAAGATGGTGTACTAAAAGATGCACGCACCTATGAGATCATGACCCCTGAATCCATCGGCTTAACGCCCAGTGATCGCCGTATGTACATGGGAAAACTCTCTGGTCGAGCTGCCCTCGCTGCACAGATGCGCGAACTGGGCTATACGTTAGAGAAAGAGCAACTCAACCAGGCATTCGACATGGCAAAACTCCTGCTCGGCAAAAAGAAAGTCCTGGAAGAACTAGACCTGCGCTACATTGCCGATAGCGCAATTGGCAAGACAACAGTGTAAAGTTGTATATTCTAAAATGGAAACTCGAACTCCATTGTTTGTAACGGAATAGCTGTAATTTGTGATGTATCAGGCTCAGCTTTTTTCGTATCGTTGTAAGCAAATGGATCATCAATTAGCCCTAAACGAAAGAGGCGCGAAGCGATTGAGCCTGCAGTACGTCCATAAAGCTGTGCTAATGCTGGAATACTCATTCCTGCTACGAAATTGTCCATCAGCACGCGTTCTTGTTCTGCATCCCACTTCTTACCAGCGTTGCTCGGTATGTCTTGTTTGCCTACTGTAGGCAGTGCTACTTCAAGTTGTTCATTCGACTTAATTGGTTTTGATGGAATTTTTACATTATTTTTGTTTTTTGATGAGCCACGCGTTCGTACCGAGGAGGTAGAGGCATAAAAATTCGGCATAATACACAACTGTATAATTCTCGCCTTAATTTCGGCTACTGTTCTTTGATGGAAGTCTGCAATCTGTACAATAGCTTCCCCACCTATATATTGAGCTTGTAGAGATGTATCTTCACTTTGATCCCAAGAATGAAACGTATTTGTACTACTGTTCATACTTCGCCTCTCTCTAAAAACGAAGAAATAATTGCAATCATAGTATATTACGTTTTATACAACGATTATCCTCTTTTGTCCAAATTTAGCATCAATGGACTATCTGTCGAGGATAGGAGAGCAATACCTAAAAAATTTTGTGTGTCTCTCGATTGTGGTAAGATAAAACAAAATATTTTCGTTACTAGTTGGGAGAATATCTATGCCAAAAACAATGTTTGATAAAATCTGGGATGCCCACGTTGTGCGTGACGTGCCAGGAGAGTCAGCAATTCTCTACATTGACCGTCACCTCGTTCACGAGGCCACATCACCACAGGCATTCGCAGGGCTACGTATGGCGCACATTCCTGTCCGTCGTCCAGATGCAACTGTTGCAGTCCTTGACCACAACGTTCCAACCGTAAATGGGCGCAAGATGCTCGACGTAGTAGATCGTGATAGCGAATTGTGCATCACTACAATGGAGCAAAACGCAGCTGATTTCAACCTCACCCTCTTCGATATGAATGATGCGCGTCAGGGCATTGTCCACATTATCGGACCAGAGCAAGGATTGACCTTACCAGGCATGACGCTTGTCTGTGGCGACTCACATACCTCGACGCATGGCGCGTTGGGCGTCTTCGCCATTGGTATCGGTACCAGCGAGGTTGAGCATGTTCTGGCAACACAGTGCCTCTTACAGAAAAAGCCCAAAACGATGAACATTCGTGTCGAGGGTAAACTCGCTCCTGGCGTGACCGCGAAAGACGTGGCCCTCGCCATTATCGGTAAACTTGGTACGGGCGTGGGAACAGGCCATGTCATTGAGTTTAGTGGCTCAACCATCCGTAGCCTCTCGATGGAGGGACGCATGACCCTCTGTAACATGGCAATTGAGGCTGGTGCGCGTGCTGGTATGATCGCACCCGATGACATCACCTTTGCCTATATCAAGGGACGCCGGTACGCACCAAAGGGCGAACTCTTCGATCAAGCCGTAGCCTCATGGCGACAACTCGCCAGCGACTCCGACGCGACGTTCGACAATGTATACGAAATCAATGTCGACGGCTTAGGCCCACAGGTAACGTGGGGTATCAACCCTGGTATGGTTGCTGATGTAACGGCATCAGTTCCCGACCCAGCAGCAGAGCAAGATGTACTCAAGCGACAAGGCTATGAGCGAGCGCTTGCGTACATGGGCCTGCAACCAGGGCAAAGAATTACTGATATCAAGCTCGATACCATCTTCATCGGCTCCTGCACAAATTCGCGTTTAGAAGACCTGCGTATGGCCGCACAATATGTCAAAGGCAAACACGTTGCGCCATCCGTGCGTGCTATGGTTGTCCCCGGCTCAATGCAGGTACGCTACATGGCAGAGGAAGAGGGACTGGCCGACATCTTCCGCGAGGCAGGTTTCGAGTGGCGTGAGGCTGGCTGTAGCATGTGTATTGCTATGAACGGCGACCGTCTCTCCGAAGGTGAGCGTTGCGCCTCAACCAGCAACCGCAATTTCGAGGGTCGCCAGGGACGTGGTGGGCGCACGCATCTTGTAAGTCCTGCAATGGCCGCCGCCGCCGCTGTCGCTGGACATTTCGTAGACATTCGAGAGGCATAAAAGCATGGAACCATTTACTCTACACACAGGTCTTGTAATGCCGCTGGACCGCACAAACGTCAACACCGACGAGATCACCCCTGCGCGTTTCCTTAAGACCATCAAGCGTACAGGCTTCGCAGATGCACTCTTTGCCAACTGGCGTTTCGCGGCAGATGGACGCACACCAAACTCTGATTTTGTGTTGAACCAACCGCGTTACAAGGGAGCGAGTATTCTCATTGCAGGCGACAACTTTGGTTGTGGCTCCTCACGTGAGCATGCCCCTTGGGCCATACGCGAATACGGCTTTCGCTGTATCATCGCCCCTAGTTTTGCTGACATCTTCTACAACAACTGTTTCAACAACGGTATCCTACCTCTTACCCTTGACGCAGCAGCCGTGCAAGAACTTGTCAACGAGGTAGAGGCGCAAGATGGCTACACGCTCACCGTTGACCTTGATGCGCAAACAGTCACGACACCAAGCCAGCGTGTCTTGCACTTCGATATCGACCATTTCCGTAAAGAGGCTCTGCTCAAAGGTCTCGACAACATCGGCTGGACACTTTCTCACAGCCAAGAAATTTCCGCCTACGAGCAACGCCGAAAACAACAAGCACCCTGGTTATTTAGCATACAAACACAGTAAGTAACGAGGTCACGTCGGACGTAGGACGGGCGACCACAAGGGTCGCCCCTACTATACACGATGTCGTCTCGTCCAAAAAATTATAGTAGGGGCGACCCTTGTGGTCGCCCGTGAAGCCAATTGCGTACCCTTGTGGTCGCTCGTAAGGAGCCGAATGTGACGACCCAACAAATTGAGCAGAGCATGGAAGCCTATCAGATTCTTGATGTAGAGGGAAACCTGCTAGGAAAGATGCCTGACCTCAGCCCTGACCGCTTGCTACAACTCTATCGTTTCATGCATCTAGGACGGGCCTTCTCCAATAAAATTATTGCATTACAAAGACAGGGGCGTGCAACAACATTTGGGTCGTTAGTGGGGCAAGAGGCCGCATCTGTTGGTCTAGCGGCTCCTCTTCAACCGCAAGACTGGCTCACCACCTCGTACCGTGAGATCGCATCACTCATGGTCAAAGGCATTCCCATTCCTACCCTTATCTACTCGTTTCGAGGATATGCACCTGCCTATCCCAAAGAAGCGCACTGTATGCCTATCCAAATCGTGATTGCAACACAAATGCTGCACGCAGTTGGACTTGGCATGGCGGCGAAAATCGCAGGTGACAACTCGGTTGCAGTTGGCGTTTGTGGTGATGGCGCAACTTCAGAAGGCGATTTCAACGAGGCATTAAACTTCGCAGGCGTATTTCAAGCGCCTGTCGTGTTGTTTGTGCAAAATAACGGCTGGGCTATCAGCGTACCGCGCCATAAACAAACTGCGGCCCCAACACTAGCCGCACGTGGAGCAGGCTTTGGTGTGCCAGGCGTCCTCGTTGATGGTAACGACATCCTTGCCGTCTATGATGTAATGCAGCAAGCGGTTGAGCGTGCACGTGCCGGACACGGCCCAACATTGATTGAGGCTCTCACCTATCGCATTGGAGCGCACACCACCGCCGACGATCCCACCCGCTACCGCATAGCTTCAGAGATCGAGGAATGGCAACTCAAAGACCCTATCGCACGCTTCCAACGCTTTCTAATCAAACAAGGGCTGCTTTCCGAAGAACAAAACCAGCAGCTTGTCAACGAGGTCGAAGCAGAGATCAACCAGGCTGTCACCGATGCCGAGTCAATGTCAGCTCCTACGCCCGATGGCTTCTTTGACTACATGTCCGAAACACTCTCACCACGCTTACAAGCGCAACGCGAAGATTTGTCTCGTCACCTGAAGTCGTAGTACTCTGACACTCTTCATTTTTCACCTCTCAAAATTGGGGATGCAAGGGGCGACTGCCCCTTGACTGGGGTCTGGGCTGTGCCCCAGTTGCCCCTCTCACTTGCCGCCGAAGGCGGCAAGTGACACATGAAGAGTATCAGAGTACTATCACGGTGTTATGGACGTGTTGATAATATATTGGAGAAAACAAACATGCAGATGACAATGATCGAGGCATTGAACAATGCCCTCTCCCTAGAATTGGAGCGCGACTCACGCGTAGTGATGCTTGGACAAGATATAGGTGTCAACGGCGGAGTATTTCGCGTTACAGAAAAGCTACAACAGAAATTTGGCGAACGGCGTGTTTTTGATACACCACTGTCGGAGTCAGCAATTATTGGCAGCTCGATTGGTATGGCTGTCTATGGCCTTCGTCCGATTGCAGAGATACAATTCGCAGGTTTCCTCTTTGTATGTATGAACCAGTTGGTTTCGCAAGCGGCCCGTGTGCGCTTCCGTAGTGCTGGAGTCCAAACATGTCCACTCGTAGTACGTGCGCCTTATGGCGGAGGTGTACGTACACCGGAACTGCACTCAGATAGCCTCGAAGGTGTCTTTATGCAAACCGCAGGTCTCAAGGTCGTTATTCCTTCAAATCCTTATGATGCAAAGGGCTTACTTGCCTCCGCTGTTGCCGATCCTGACCCTGTACTCTTTCTAGAAAATATCAAACTCTACCGCTCATTCCGCCAGGACACGCCAGAAGACTACTACACATTACCACTTGGCAAGGCGAACGTCGTACAAGAGGGAGCTGATGTCAGCATCTTTGCCTACGGTGCAATGGTACAGGTCTCCCTCGAAGCCGCAAAAAAGGCCCAGCAAACAACAGGTACAAGCGTCGAAGTAATTGACCTGCGCACCGTCTGGCCTCTCGATGAAGAAACTATCGTAACTTCGGTCGAGAAAACGGGGCGCGCCATCGTTGTACATGAAGCAGGACGCGCTGGCGGTGTAGGTGCCGAGGTCGTCTCTATCATCAACGACTCTTGCCTCTACTCACTACTCAAACCCGTTGGGCGTGTCACCGGCTATGACACACCTTATCCAGCACCCGGCCAAGAAGACTACTACGTACCCACACCTGCAAAAGTGCTGACAGCAATTCAAGCCGTAATGGAAGAGTAAAAAGAGAGGACGAACATATGCAAGAGTTCAAGTTGCCCGACCTCGGCGAAGGCATGCAGGAGGCCGAGATACGACGCTGGCTTATTCAGTCTGGCGATACTGTCAAGCTCGATCAACCAATGGTAGAGGTAGAGACCGATAAAGCGGTCGTCGAGATACCTTCACCCGTTGCTGCAACCGTTGACACTATCCGTGTGCAAGAAGGCAACATGGCAAAGCTTGGTGAGGTGCTCGTCACATTCAAGACCGCGACGAATGAAAGCACCAAAGGTAGTGCTTCGCCCACCACAACAGAAAACCCTATTCAAGTCGAAACAACATTACCACAAGTTGCCTCATCATCTACAACCGCAAGTTCTTCCTCTGCAAAACATCGTGTTCTAGCTGCCCCTGCTGTACGTAAGCGTGCCTTTGAGCTAGGCATTGATCTTGAGCAGGTAACATCCTCACATCCCACTGGTCGTGTCACACTAGAGGATGTGCAAAAATATGCTGAACACACTAGCAATGGCACAAATAGTGCAACAAAGAGCAACGAGGTAACACCCTCTAACATCACTGAAACACATGTATCGTCGATACATAGCATGACGCAGGTCGAGCCACAAGAGGCCGTACTCGAAGCATCACAGGAAGCTACAGTACAAGAACCTTTTGTCATGGAAGAACGCAAACCTCTGACAGGCCTACGGCGGCGCATCGCCGAGCGCATGGAGCGTTCATGGCGTACTATTCCACATGCCACCTCGTTTGACGAACTTGACGCAACCGAATTAGTTGCATTACGTACCGTGCTAAAACCTATTGCAGAGCAAAGGAGTATACGTCTCACATACATGCCCTTACTGGTCAAATTGCTGTTGCCCGCCCTCAAAGAGTTTCCTATGTTCAATGCAAGTTTGGACGAAGAGAAGCGCGAGATTGTCTACAAGCACACCTACCACATTGGTGTTGCCACCGACTCACCAGAAGGTCTACTCGTCCCTGTGTTGCGAGACGCCGACAAACTAACGATCATGCAAATCGCAAAACAGCTAGAGCACCTTATCACAGGAGCGCAGAAACGCTCACTTACGATGCAAGAGGTAGCTGGAAGCACCTTCACACTCAACAATGTTGGCAGCTTTGGTGGCAATACTGGCACTCCCATCATCAATTCGCCGGAGGTCGCGATCCTAGCCGTTGGGCGCATTCAAGAAAAGGCCATTGTACGAAATGGGACAGTAGAGGTACGTACCATGATGCCGCTCGCTATCTCATTCGACCACCGAGTTATCGACGGTGCAATGGCCGGTAAATTCCTAACACTCTTCAAAGAACTGGTCGAACATCCCCAACGATTGATGCTGGACATGCTGTAAAGATAGGACCCGAATATGAGCGAAACAATTAACATCTGGTCTGGCGGTGCTGAATCATATGATACATATCGTCCTCAATCGCCACCTATTCTCATAGATATTTTGACACAATTAGCTCATATGCAGCGACCTCAACTCGTTGTAGACCTTGGTAGTGGTACAGGTCTCTCGACTGTTGCATGGACCGAGCGTGCCGAACGTGTTATCGGTATTGAACCGAATGCTGACATGCGGTCTCAAGCGAATTTGCGTATCTCAATGTTGTCGCATGTAAAAAACGTATCATATCAAGATGGTCTATCCATACACATGAACATTGCGTCGGACAGTGCTGATATTGTTACCTGTTCTCAGTCTTTGCATTGGATGGAGCCAGAACCTACCTTCGCAGAAATAGCACGCATTCTACGTCCTGGTGGAGTGTTCGCTGCTTACGACTACGATTTGCCGCCCACTGTTCATTGGGAAGCAGAGCAAGTCGAGAACAAAGTTATGGAGCGCTTTCGTACCCTAAGAACTGAACGAGGACTTGACCATGCTGTAAAGTCATGGTCAAAAGAGAAGCATCTTGAACGGATGCAGGCTAGCAATCTCTTCCAATACACAAAAGAGATTGCTGTCCATAACGTAGAATCAGGCAAGTCTGACCGCTTCATAGGGTTTGTGATAAGTTTGGGGTCATTTCGCTATCTCAAGGAAGGTGTGACAGAGCAAGAGCTTGGTCTTGACCAGTTAAGAGATGTCGCCAACAAGGTCATAGGAGATGAGCCTGTTCCCTGGTATTTGAGCTATCGTGTGCGTATTGGCATCAAGTGATGGCTAGTAGAAAGGTACACCTTCATGGTTGTTGGAGATGTTACAACGGCGGTTGACGTGCTTGTGCTTGGCGCGGGTCCTGGTGGTTATGTCGCAGCAATACGAGCCGCTCAATTAGGAAGACACGTAACTATTGTTGAACCTGGACCTGCTGGTGGCACATGTCTCAATCGTGGCTGCATTCCCCTCAAAGCCTTGGTTTCTGCATCCGTACGCTATCAACAAATGTGCTCTGACGATCTTGCAACAATGGGGATACATGCTGAAGCTGTCTCCTTTGATTGGACAACCATGCAGGCATGGAAACAAAGTGTTGTCGAGCAGCTCTCAAACGGAGTTCGTCGTTTGCTTGATGGCAATCATATTGAGATAGTAAAGGGCATCGGCTGGTTCATCAACGCACAAGAGATACGGGTAGAAGGTGAATACGGCACACACCGGTTCAAATTTGAAGATTGTATCATCGCCACAGGAGCCGGGTCTATACCTGACGATAGCAAAAATTCCACAACTCCAGAACAGATACTACAACTCGCTCAATTACCACAAAGTATGAGTATTGTTGGTGATGACTATATCGCTTTGGAACTAGCTACACTCTTTGCTCGTCTTGGCGTCAAGATCAAGCTCTACTCTCCTGGCGAACAGATACTCGCTGGCGTGGACCTTGCCGCGCTCCGCTTGGTACAAGTCGGTCTACGCAAATTAGGTATCGAACAAATCGCTCTCAAGAATAATGCTCAAATAGAAGAAATTCATATTGTCACTTCTAGAGAGTTAATACCCAACACAAAAGGGCTACACCTTGACGCGATTGGAATGCAACTGATAGAAAACGGAGGCATTGCCGTCAATACAATGCAGCAGACGAGCATCCCGCACATCTACGCCGTTGGAGACTGTACAGGTGGGCAGGCACTGGCAAGCGTAGCCATCAAACAGGGTAAGGTAGTGGCAGAGGTGCTAGCAGGTCAGCGTGTTCAATTTGCTCCACTAGTCACACCTCTTGTTGTACATACAACACCAGAGCTTGCAACCGTTGGCTATACAGCAGAAGAGGCGACAAAAGCAGGCTTTACCGTCATAACCGGACGCTTCCCTTTCGCAGCCAACGGACGAGCATTAACGCTAAATGCTGACAACGGAGTAGCGATGATCGTTGCGACAAAAGACGAAGGCGTGTTGCTTGGTGCAACGCTGGTAGGACCGCGCGCAGGTGACATAATTGGTCAGCTTGCGCTCGGCATTGAAATGGGAGCAACCCTGACCGATCTCGATGAAATCCTCTATGCCCATCCTAGTTTAAGTGAAACAATACAGGAAAGTGCCGAAAATGCCATAGGTAGAGCAATACACATCATGACGAAGCACTAAACCATTCGTTCAGAAAACCTTAGTGCTTCTCTTTGCTATTTGCCTCTTGAAGGTAGCTGCGTACCTCTTCTACATTTTGTGCAAGGCCCACATTAAGTGTTAATTCGTTGAGTGCTTCAACGTTGTTAATCTGTTCGGCTTGCGCTGCGGCAAAAGGAACTAATTCTGTATAACGTGCTTGTACAAATGTTAGAAGCATTTTGCGTAGACGTTCTAATTCTTTTTGTCTCTCTTGTTCAATGCCTTGTTCACGCCCTTTCTCAATGCCTTGTTCACGTCCTTTCTCAATGCCTTGTTCACGTCCTTTCTCAATGCCTTCCTGCATAATATATTGATAAATTTCTGTATCACGAATTATATCTTGTAACATTTTAAACCTCCTGAAGAGCCACTCCTTGTCTTCTTGTACGTCAAGTGCTAGAGATGATAGCGTAAATGCAATTGTAAGCATATCTTTCTGTAATAACTTATCTTCTACTTGCAGGAGTTTTGTAACTACTTCTTCGATAACTTCACGTTTACTACCCTCTCTTGTTAATGGCAAAAGAGGTAGCAGACCAATTAAACCTGCTTCCATTAATTCTTTAGTTGAGAGTTCCCATAACTTAATGTTGAAAAAATTAAAACGATGAATCTCCTGACCATCTGGCAATACTCGTAGGAGAGGAGGCTCTGCAACCTTTCTATCTTCTTTTAAGTAAATCACAAAAGAGATGACCGTACAAGAAAATTTACGACTTGCAAATACATTATATTCCCAAATGCGCTCTGCCATGTCTATATCGCGATATCGCTGAAACTCGATGTGGAGCAACACTCGTTCTCCATCAAGTATCACTTCGTACAGAATGTCAATATCTACTGCTCGATTGAGATGTCCAGATAATTCTTGTACAACCTGTGCGTTTCCTAAAAGCCACGTTACAAAAGCTTGCGGATTGATTCCTACCAATCGCTTCATATTGCTATCCCAAACGCCTGCCATATCAATACATCCCTACTTTTCTGTTCTGCTTATAGTGTAGCAGAACGGAAAGATATTGTCGAGTTAGAGTTTTTTGCTAAGACATTACTTATGTTACCAACCCGCCTAAAGGCCCCCCTACAATACGCCTCTGGACGCATACCAAAAATGGCATTTCCACTTATCCTTAGCACAAGGGTTACAACAAAACCTGACAAACAAAGATAAAGAGAGAAGGAATTTACCTATGAATACCCAGTTAACACTTTCAACCATACAGGAACACACAGTTACTTCACAAAACGTCGTTATGGATGTACGCAACATCACCAAGACACTACCACTTGGTAAAGAGCGCATCAACATTCTCAAAGGCATTAGCTTCCAGATTATGAGCGGCGAATTTGTCTCTATCGTTGGACCATCCGGTTCAGGAAAAAGCACACTGCTTGGTATCATTGCTGGTCTGGATAATCCAACTACGGGTCAGGTCCTCATCGATGGTGTTGATATCACACGCATGACCGAGGGCAAACTGGCCTCTGTGCGTAATAGCAAAATCGGCATGGTCTTTCAAGCATTTAACCTGATACCAACCTTAACAGCGCAGGAAAATGTCGAGGTTCCTTTGTATGTTGGCAAGCATAAAGGCTCGCCTTCCGCACGTGCGCAGGAACTATTAGCCCTGGTTGGTCTATCGCATCGGCTCGACCATCGGCCAAATCAGCTTTCCGGCGGTGAGCAACAACGTGTCGCGATTGCCCGTGCACTGGCAACCAATCCCGCCTTTGTCATTGCTGACGAACCGACAGGCAACCTCGATGCACGTAACGGCGAAAATGTGCTCAAACTCATCGCAGACCTTCGTGAGCAGACAGGAAAAACCTTTATCATTGCTACTCACGATCCCGTCGTTGCCTCACACGCAGACCACACCCTACGTATCGTAGACGGAAACATTACTGAAATCGACAACTCCAACAGCAGAATCGCCCAGTAAGGGTACGATACATCGGACCCATTAGAGGAAGGATCATGCAATTATGAAAACTTCAATGTACTTCAACTATACTTCTCGCTCGCTGCTCCGAGGTGGACAGCGAACTGTGCTTGCAGTATTCTGCGTCGCTGTGGGCGTAATGGCAATTGTCGCCCTGCAATTGGTCGGCTTCATGCTACAAAGCTCACTTACATCAAACACACGTGACGCGAACGGTGGCGATATTGCCGTAACTGCCCAGAGCGCACCGTTCAAGGAGAGCGATCTTTCGTTCTTCGCGAAACTCAAGAGCGATGGCACCATCACAAACTATACTGCTGTTAACAGTGCGAATGGTTCGCTAAGTGCTACCAGTTCGTCATTCCAATCATTTAGCGTCGATGCTGTGAATCCAAGCAATTACCCTGTTGTCTCACAACCCACATTCACAACTCCTAGTAATGGAAGTGTCTCAAACCTACTTACAAACAAGCAGGTTATCGTCACACAAGGTTTTGTTGACACGTATCATAAAAAGGTGGGTGATACCTTTGATCTCCATACTAAAACAAATGCTGGCTCAGGTCAGACCTTCCATGTAAAAATTGCAGGGATCGTTGCGAATACTGGTGTGTTTGCCCAGTCCGGCAATCTTGTCCTCATCTCGGCTCATGACTATCAAGTCGCCAATACGACTGCATCATATAGCGGAGTTGATGTAACGACGGCAAATCAGGCCCATACCAATACAGCAGTTAAGGCTATTAACAAACAGTTTCCGCTTGTCTCGACGCAGACTGTTGCTGATGCGCTTAAATCCCAACAAGCTTCAATCGACAATATCAGTAAGTTCTTAGAGATTGCTGGTCTGCTTGCACTCTTGATTGGCGGTGTTGGTATCGTCAACACGATGCAGGTCTTACTCTCACGACGTAAGACAGAGATTGCTATGCTCAAAACATCTGGCTACCGTCGTGTAGATCTCTACCTGCTCTTTGGGCTGGAAGCAAGTCTACTTGGTCTCGTTGGTGGTCTCGTTGGTGCAACTGCCGCAATCGGCATAAGCTACATAGTACGCGGCCTGATGCAAAACATCGGCTTAACAGTTCCGTTTGCTATTAATCCTTGGACGGTTGCAGGTGGCGTTGCTATCGGTCTCGTAACCGCCCTGATTTTTGGTTTGATGCCAATCGTACAGGCCGCGAACATTCGTCCATTAAATGTTATCCGTGACCAGGCTGAGAGCCGAGGTGTGAGCAGTGTTGCTTTAACAATTGCCTTACTCATTATCCTGTCAATCCTATTCTGTGCATTAGCGATTGTGATACTCAATAACGACGTATTGCTAGGCATAGAGGCAGTCTATGGAACATTCGCCTTCCTACTCTTGCTGGGCGTGTTCTTTGGTCTGGTCGTCTTCACTATCAGCAAACTGCCTGTACCAGAACGCTTTGATATCAAGTACCTTGCCTTAATTCTTGTAGGCATTGCGGCCTCGGCCCTGGTATACCTGGTACTGCCTATATTCGGTATTCTTCTGTTCGCTGCTTCACTGATGGGTGTCGTCATCGTCTTACTGCCACGTACCTGGAAGGTTAGCACGAAGATGGCCTTGCGGAACATCGGTCGCCAGCGCACACGTACTACGACAACACTGCTTGCTCTGTTCATTGGTGTCTTCACAGTTGGTGTAGTCCTCGCCTTAGGACAAGACTTGCAAGTACAAATTAGCAACTCTTTTGCCCAAAACCTGTCCTATAACGTCGTCACAACCACAACTGCCAACGATACAGCAGCACTACAGGCGAAATTGTACACAATCCCTGGTCTCTCAAAGAGCCGTAATGATACATTTGCGCAAGCAATGCCAGTTGCTATTAATGGAAAACCGTTGCAGCAAGTGTTGCCAACAACTGCCAATGACCGTCAAAGTAGCATTCAATTTCTGAGTACAGTAGAAGGCTATGATCTGGCACACAGTGCTCCTGCATCGACGGTTACACATGGTCGTACTTTGAAAGCAAGCGACGCAGGCACAAATAATGTTTTGATTAGCGACTTGCTGACCAGTGCTGGCCCATTCCAGATGCACCTGAAACCTGGTGATACTATCACGCTTGCCAGTGCGGATGGCAAGACACAGAAAACGCTGACCGTTGTAGGCACCTACGCTCGTACATCCGGAGTAGACCACGTAGGCAGCATATTAGCGGCAACGAGTACAGCTAGCGCCTTTAGTTCGGCAAAAACCGGTATCACTACCGTCACATATATGAAAATTGACCAGGCTCAGGTAAACAATGCCCTGAACACACTTGGCAAGGTTGTTCCCAATGCGACAGTACAAAACTTGGCAGACATTGGAGTGTACATCACGCAGTTGCTCAATAGTATTCTCAATATGCTTGTCGCAATTGCCTCGCTCTCAGTCATTGCTGGTGTGATCATCATAGCCAACGCAGTCGCCTTAGCGATGCTAGAGCGGAGGCGGGAACTGGGCATTCTGAAAGCGGTAGGCTACACCAGCAGTACCGTCTTGAGCGAAGTTATGATCGAGAATGGTATCGTCGGTGGTGTTGGCGCACTGCTAGCAATGCTGCTTACAACAGGCGCAATCGTTCTGCTCGGAAACCTGCTCTTCAATACTGCATTTAGCGTGTCGGCCTTGATCGTTCTGAGTCTAATCGGTGGTTCGGCCCTACTCGCCATGCTCACCGCAGCACTTGTGGCCTGGGGTTCGGTCCGCGTCCGTCCGCTAGAAGTTTTACGATACGAATAAAAATATGAGTGCATGAGGTGAGTATTGTCACGTTGACAATACTCACCTCATGCACTCATATGTTATACTGGTGGTGTGTCCATCCACTCGTGAAGCGGGAAAAGATTATGGCTATACAACGCATTGTTTCTCCATTTCGTCGTTTGCAATGGAAACTCACTTTTTCCTACACCCTGATTACGGTGGCGACAATCTTTGTAATCGAGATTATAGTGCTCACAATCGGCTTCTGGTACATTGGCTCTAATGAGAGTCAGCTTTTCGCGAGGAGTGTATACGATCAAGCACAGCAAGCATCGCCCTACCTTGCAAGTGGTAAACCAGACACTGCATCAGTAACTGCGTTCCTTCATGGGCTTGAAACGGCGAATAATAACCCAATTTTAAATTCCCCTTCAATCTTTCTTACCGTGGTTGATGCACAGGGACATGTGATTGCATCCATTGGTACACATTCCACATCCTCTGATGAGGCATTACAAACACAACTTTCGGCGCAAGACACTGCAAATCTTCAATCAGCACTCTCGCAAAAAACAGGTCCCAATGGTCTCTCTTATGCGACTCCCAATACTATCGGAACAGCAGTAGCCTCCATTGTCGGTGCAGATCAACAGATACACGGGGCGTTGTTAGAGCGGCGCATGCTGCCCGATATATGGCAAATATACGTCCTTGCCCTTCCTTTTCTGCTCCGAAGTGTTATTCCTCTTACATTATTCTCTGCCATCCCTGGTGCCATATTCGGTTTTGTGACCTCTCGCAATCTGACAAGACGCCTTAAAAGCTTGTCGCAAGCCGCAGATACCTGGAGTCAAGGAGATTTCTCAGTTGTTGCTACCGATACATCTGGTGATGAACTAGGGCAAATGACGCGTCGTTTCAACACGATGGCTGAACAATTGCAACATCTTCTGGAAACGCGCCAAAAGCTTGCCACGCTAGAGGAACGCAATCGACTTGCACGTGACCTACACGATAGCGTCAAGCAACAAATTTTCGCTATCTCTATGCAACTTGGCGCAGTAAAGGTGCTGCTCGGGCGCGATGTGGGCGCTGCCAAGAAGCGCTTGGATGAGACTGAAACGTTAGTACGCCAGGCGCAACAAGAGCTAAACACGCTGATTAAAGAACTCCGTCCCGCCGCGCTTGAGGGCAAGGGACTGGTTGAAGCCTTGCATGATCTCTTGACACAATGGATGCAGCAGACAGGCATCATCGTGAAACTACAGGTAGAGGGACAACAAACACTAACGCTTACCGTAGAAGAGGCACTCTTTCGTGTCGCACAGGAAGCACTCTCGAATGTAGCGCGGCATAGTCATGCAACACTTGTACAGATGAAACTTTCTATTGTTGGAGACACCGTTACCTTAACTCTTGATGATAATGGACAGGGCTTTGATAGTACGCAACGTGATGGGTTGGGTGTTGGTCTGCTCTCAATGCAAGAGCGCATGAATGCACTTGGCGGAGATGTACGTGTAGAGAGTAGTCCTGGTAAAGGTACACGTGTTACTGCATATTGCGAAAAACTAGGGGGACATACAACTAACCCCGTAAGTGTGGCACATGTGTAGAAAGAGGATGCGTTAGTGAGCGAACAAATCACGATTTTAATCACCGACGATCACGCGCTTGTCAGAAATGGTGTGCGTACATTTTTAGAATTACAGCCTGATCTTCTCGTCTTAGGCGAGGCTGATTCTGGCGAAACTGCTGTGCGGATGGCGGCTGAACTTGTACCTGATGTGGTGCTAATGGACCTTGTGATGAGTGGCATAGGTGGCGTGGAGGCGACACGACAGGTAAAGCAGGTCAGCCCTCATTCGCAAGTTATCGTTCTAACCTCGTATCATGAAGACGAATATATTTTTCCGGCCTTGCGTGCAGGTGCGCTCTCCTATGTATTAAAGGATGTTGGACCCGAAGAACTTGCGGACATCGTTCGGAAGGCGGCACGTGGTGAGTCGGTGTTACACCCACGTGTTGCTGCTCGTGTGGTACAGGAAATTAGAGGTGCGCGGCGTGATACACCTAATCTCTTTACCGATTTAAGTGACCGCGAACTAGATGTGTTACGTCTTATAGCTGACGGTCTTTCAAATGCCGCAATTGCTGAGAAGCTCGTGATCAGCGAAAAAACGGTGAAGGGCCACGTCAGCAATATATTAAGCAAATTACATATGCTAGACCGTACACAAGCTGCGGTCTACGCATGGCAACAAGGGTTAATGGCACGACGCGACCCTTGAAATCATTTTTATCTGTGAAGGAGCTTTCTGTTTCATGCAACAACATTCCGGTTCTCTTCGTATAGGCGTTATTGGCCTGGGGTTTGGTGGCGAAATGGCCCTTAAAGGCTACAGTCTACTACCAAATGTAGAGATTGTCGCGCTAGCAGGGCTTGAAGTAGAGAAATTACATACTCTTGGCACAACGTATCAGATACCCAACCTGTATCGCTATCATCATGAACTCCTCTCGCGCGACGACCTTGACGCTGTAAGCGTGTGTGTTCCCAACTACCTCCACGCTCCTATTACTATCGAGGCACTTGGGCGAGGAATGCACGTCCTCTGCGAAAAACCTCTTGCCCGTACTTCCGAAGAGGCAGAGGCGATGGTCGTGGCTGCAACGAAAGCGAACCGTGTTTTGCAGGTTGTCTTCAACCATCGTGTTCGTGGTGATGTGCAGATTCTCAAGCGTTACGCCGACGAGGGGAAGCTAGGAAATATCTACTATGCAAAGGCGCATTGGATGCGACGACGTGGTATTCCAGGTGCAGGAACGTGGTTCGGAAGCAAAGAGATGGCAGGTGGTGGTCCCCTAATTGACCTCGGTGTACATGCTCTCGATATGGCCCTGTATCTTCTTGGGGAACCCGAGATTCTAACAGTGAGTGCATCAACCTATGCCGAACTTGGCAAACGTGGCAAAGGAGTAGACCCAAAAGCACGAAAATCTGGCTCAGGCATGGCTTTTGAGGTCGAAGACCTTGCAACAGCATTTTTGCGTCTCTCAAATGGTGCAACGTTACTGCTCGAAGCAAGTTGGGCAACACATAGCAGTGCTGGTGATGACTTTGGTGTTACGTTATATGGAACTGATAGTGGTGCTGATATCAAAGTAAAAAACTATAGCTGGCAAGATACGCTTGATATCTATACAGACGTCGCGGATGTTCCGGCTACAATACATCCTCAGGTGCCTAAAGGTGAGGGGCATATGACCGTCGTGCGCGAGTTTGTGCATACCATCACTGAAGGCAATTGGTCATTGCATAATGGTAGTGAAGGTTTGCGTCGTGTGCGTGTGATTGATGCATGTTATGCATCCGCGCAACAGGGACGTGAAGTCACACTTCATGATGTATCACAAGAAAACAAATAGATGGCTACACACACAAAAGTTGCTCTTGTCACTGGTGGTTCGCGTGGCATTGGTGCGGCAACGGCACTAGCATTAGCGGAGCGCGGCTATGATGTCGCGCTCACCTATCGCAACAAAGCAGCCCGTGCAAATGAGGTTGCCTCTGAGATAACACAGCGGAGCCAACAAGCACGTCCAGTCGGGTGTGACATCACCCGACTGGACGATGTGCAACACCTCTTCACAACTCTAAAAGAGTGGCATGATGTCCTAGAGATACTCGTTCTTAACGCATCTGGTGGCATGGAACGCGATATTCTTGCCGTTGATCCTGACTATCCCATGCACATCAACCATGATGCGCAGCTAATGCTTGTAGAACATGCTCTTCCTCTTATGCAAGATGGAGCAACAATTGTTTTCATAACGAGCCATTGGGCGCACCTCTATGGGCAAATGCAACAAATACCTGCATATGCACCTGTTGCCGAGTCAAAGTATGCAGGTGAACAAGCTCTGCGTGCTCAACAAGATACGTTAGGCTCTCGCGGCATTCGCTTGCTTGTTGTAACTGGCGACCTCATCGAAGGCACAATCACCCCTAAATTGCTGGAACGAGGCACTCCTGGTCTTACTGAGCATAGACGTACCACAATCGGCCCCTTACCCACCGCAACCCACATGGGCGAAGCTATCGCACAAGCAGCAACAAACTCATCGCTTCCAAGTGGACATACCATAGTCGTAGGTGGCTCGTTAGAGTCACAGCTAACCATAAATACGAATCTTGATGCTCCCATGAAAAAGGATGGAGGAAAGAACAAGCATGGGAAAGAAGTGTAAAGGGCAAAAAAGGGACAAAAGAGAAGCCAATACCATCAAGCAGTTATTGGATGAGCTTGCTCTCCTAGGTTAGGAGGAAAGACAAGGGGATGCCAAGCGTGGGTCAAATTCTCCCATACGTGCTTCGCCGATGTCGGCGAGCGACAGACAGTGGTGCTTGAGAGGCATCCGGATCATACTGTTGGACAGGCTCGTAGCACTAGCATCAAACCGATCTCTGGCATTATCTTCCTCGAGAGAAGTGTACCACTTTTTCATGGGCAGTGGTGCGCCAGTGGCGCATGAATTACTGTTGGCGAATAGCCCCGCGAAAGGGAAACTGGACAAAGACTGTCATCATGATTATGGCTTATGACAAACATTTTGCAAATGGTATGTCGGCATGAGTAAGCGATATCAGAATCGCTCACCCCTACCTTCTAGTTTATTGTACTCTATCCTCATATAGCATACCTTCCACCCTACTATACAACCAACACCAACATATTGCCTCTCGAAGGAACGCTACTCTCCCACAAATACTCGTCAAGGAACGCTGAAAAGCAACGATTTAGCAACGGCGCATAGCCTATACTCAATCTCAAGAGGAACAATAACGTCAATCGTCTTGCAGAACACCGAGATATGCTGTGGCGAAGATAAGCGAGGAAATGTATGAGCAAAGATGCACGAAATTTATTTTCTCATTCTCTTCTATTTACCGTGCGTGTCTGGCAAGAAGAGATAGAGATTGACCAGACAGAGTGGCGCGGCAAAGTGCAACTGTTTCCTAGTGGTGAAGTACGCTATTTTCGTGAATGGAGTGCTCTTACCCCACTCCTCCTTACAATGTTGTCGAAGATGAATTCTGACATAGAAGAGAGCTAGAAAGGTCTACACTCATGAACGTGGAACAAGAAAAGGAATACCTGATACAGAAAGATGCTGTCAAAACAGGTCTGTTTACATGCCAACCGCTTTCTACTCTTGGCAAGACGGCTTTCTGGACATCTCTTGTAGGATTTCTTGGCGGACTGGGTGGGACTATTGCACTGACAATCACCAATGGCTCCCCAAGTCGTGATATCGTCATTACCACTATACTCTCTCTCGCTGTTACCTTACTCATTGCGACCCGCATTCGTTGGATGCAGGTTATTAGCGCTCTCTTAAGCCTCATTAATCTTTACGTGATCTTTACAGAGCCGTTTGTCATAGAAAGCCTTGCCGCCCCCAAAGGTGCGAACGGTGGCTATGGTCATTTTATAGGAGACGTGTTTGTCATTGCCATTGCTATTATAGCTTTCACCGCCATTATTGGAATGATACTGCAAAACTATTACAGGATCAGCCGCAAGTCTCCACCCTGGTTCATATTGATTCTAAACGGTGTTTTGGGACTGGTGATCGGAGCCTGTTTTATTGGAGCTCTGGCACAACCTTCCTCGGCAGCTACAGGTTCCGCACTCACATACACAAATGGTGTGCCGACTCTTCATCTCAGTCCAGGCAAGTTCGATGCATCGTCAGTGACTATTAGCAAGGGATCGAAGCTCTTACTAGTTGATAGCACAAGTGAGCAGCATGTTCTTTCTAACGGAACATGGCAGCAAAATACGCCAGTGCTGAAGCAAGAGCAGGGCGCACCACTTGTCAGTAGTCTTACATTAAGCGGGAACAGCGTCGCGATTGGCCCATTTACGATGGCAGGAACCTATCATATCCTTTGTACAGTCCACCGAGGTATGAATTTAACAATCAATGTTCAATGATAGCATCATACGCTTAGACAATAATTTGGGCTATGAGGTAGAACTGCTATGACCACAAGCAAGGGAAAAAGGAACTAGTGATGAGCAAAGAAATAGCGAATAAGCAAGAGCCAGCCATAAACCATGAAGTGAAGAGAATACAGCTTTTTACGCGTCTCCCTCTCTCCGCTCTCGGTAAGGTTGCCTTCTGGGGATTTCTGATAACAACGATCTTATGCGCAGCTATTGCTGGCGCACTTACAATCTTTAATGGTGCTCCAAGCCGTGATATTGCCATTGTTACCGTACTACTAGTAGTAACCACTATTCTTGTCGCAACCGGCATGCGCTGGCTACAAGCTATAGCTATCTTGCCGAGCATGTATATCCTTTACTTACTCTTCGTCGAGCCTTTCGTTATTGAAAGCCTGGCAGACCCTAAGGGTCCAAATGGTGGCTACGGTCACTTTATTGGCGATGTAGTTATCATCGCCGCTGCTCTTATTGCCTTTGTCGCCAACATTGGCGTGGTACTGCAAAACTATCACCGGATCAGTCGTAAGAAGCTGCGCTGGTTTGGTCCTGCTTTCAGCATAATTGGTGGTATGGTTGTTGGCGCCCTTTTTATCGGTGCTTTAGCGCCTTCTCCTGCACCCGCCACAGTAGCTACGCTGCAAGCTCCACAGATGCTAGCAGGAAAAGGCGTCCCAACATCCGTGAATATGGGGATGGCAGGAGCGCCCACTTCGGTATCACAGCTACAACAGCCAGCAACGACAGCTCATGTAGATCATTTCACCCTCACCGCTCAAACAGCACAAATTACTCTTAGCTCAGGCGTCACCGTACCAGCCTGGACCTTTAACGGAACCGCTCCAGGACCGATGCTGCACGTGCGACAAGGAGACGAGGTTGTGGTCACGCTGGTTAATCATCTCTCTTTTGGGGTCACTATTCATTGGCATGGCGTGCGTGTCCCCAATGCATCCGATGGCGTGGCAGGCGTTACCCAGGATGCGGTGAAGTCAGGGCAGTCCTATGTCTACCGCTTTACTGCCCTCGATGCTGGAACCTACTGGTATCATTCACACCAATTCAGCTTTGAGGAGACAGCTAACGGTCTTTTCGGCGCATTGGTCGTAGACCCCACGACGCCCACGCTGCATGCAGATATCGATGAGAGTGTTGCACTCCACACCTGGAATGGGGCGGACAATCAAACGATTTACACAATGAATGCGACAGGTGGAACACTCAATCAAACAGCACGTCCGGGGCAGTGGGTAAGACTACGCATCATCAATACCGCCGAGACCTCCTCAGGAAATCCACAACTCCTCACCCTCGTCGGAGTTCCATTTCAGGTGGTTTCCTTAGATGGACACGATTTGCATGGTCCTCAATGGCTCAACGAGACGCCACTTCCTATAGGGACGGCCCAACGCTACGACATCTACTTTCAAATGCCTGCACATGGTCCGATCACACTGGTTACTAATGGCGACAATCAAAGTTACCTGCACGCTCCCGCGCTTGTCATTGGTCAGGGGTCCGCACCGGCAAAGCTTCCCGCTATTGGACAATGGTTCGACCTCACTTCATATGGAAGCAACACGGCATCTCCTACCATCACCCCTCAGAGTCATTTCGCTGCGACCTATAACATCGCACTTGGTAACCAGATGGGAACCTCTCTCGGACGCTCAGGAATGACCTATTCGATGAACGGAAAGGTCTTTCCAGACACGGGCATGATAATGGTGAAGGAGGGACAAATCGTCAAACTCCACTTCGACAATCAGACCACCTTATATCATCCTATGCACCTGCACGGACACGTCTTTACGGTTCTTGAACAGAATGGAAAGCCGCTCACCGGAAGCCCGGTATATCAGGACACAGTTCTGGTTCCACCTCATGCAACCTATGATGTCGCTTTCATCGCCAATAATCCAGGTATCTGGATGCTGCATTGCCACAATTTCTTACATGCAAACTGGGGCATGGATATGATGGTAATGTACAATGTCTCCACGCCATATACGGTAGGTACAGTATCAGGAAATTTCCCCGATTAATGAAGGAGCAAACCATCATGCAAACACCTCATTTTCACTCAACCTTCCGCTGGTTTCTGCCCGGTCTGATTGCCGGATTGGTGTTCCTGGCTATTGCGCTGCTGGCTGGTGCTCTCAGCACAACGGCATGGGCAATGCCTGAAGGTATTGCCCGAACTATGGGAGTTAGTGCGCCCGTTGGGTACGGCTTCGCGCTCGGACCGCTACTAGTCGGCGTCGTAGTTCACCTAGTGCTTTCCATTGCGTTGGGTGCCGTCTTTACCGCGACCGCACTCTGGCTACGGCTGCACGGTTGGGTTCTGATTGTTGCTGCTGTGATCTTTGTCAGTGTCGAAACTGCCGTTGCCCTTTGGGTCGTCTTGCACAACGTCGTGTCAGCCACCGTATTCCGGTACTTCTTATCTGCTATCCCATTGTGGGGATCGTTGCTTGGTCACTACGCATACGCGCTGGTCCTCGGACTGCTCCTGGTGTTCGGCCCATTTGCCCTCTACAGGAATCCGCAACAGCAGAACGCGTAAGTTGTGAGAAGAGTCATCAGAGATAGCCATTTCCCTCAGCAATCGCTGTTGCTTGCTTGAGGAAGGTACAAGCCTCTTCTTGTCTTCCAGCATCCCATGTGTGTAGTGCTGATTCAAGGAGAGTGCGCAACTGTGCAGGGGGTGGATTTTGCGTGGGATCAAGCAATATACGTACATAATTTGTAGCTGTAGCAATCCTTCCTTGCACCAACATAACGCCAATGAGAGGCCATAAGCCCGACCACAAAAAAGGATTACTTTCCTTGCGTACCTGTTGTCCCTCTATCGAGGCCAATCCATAGGTTTCGGCCTCACACAGCTTGCCTTCACGCCATGCGATCCATGCCTGATGACCGGCAAGGATGCTATTCTTTGCTGCTTCTGGCCGCGTTTGAGCACGAGTGACTATGCTACGCACTTGTTCCACCTGCCCACGAAAACGGAAGACGAAAGGCAAATACGTCAGGCAGCGTACCTGCATAATAGCACTCTCTCCCTTTTCCGCGATGCCTAGCACAATACGGAGTTGTTCCTCTGCCTCATCGAGCCTACCAGTTAATAGAAAGCAAAGACCAAGGGCAAAGTGAGAAAATCCTATTGTTCCCCTGTTTCCCCTCTGCTGGTTAATGGCAAGTGTCTCACGACAGGATGCAAGCGTCTCTTCAGTAACGATGTAGCGATCCCTCATAAGCGTACACGTGTTTACCGCTAGTAGAAAGTCGCCACGCTGATCTATTGTGCCGTATTGTTCTACGATAGGTCGCGCCTTCTCAATTCTAGCAGCCATTTCATCCGTAGAGACGCGTATTGGAAACAACTGCTCAATTTGAGTCTGTATCCATTCTTGAAACCACTCGGAACTTGTCCTGTCAGGAGCTTGCTCTAAGGCACGTTCAGCCTCTCTAAAGGCGAGATGAGCATTCGCGTGAGAAGTATCCTGGGGATTGTCAGATGCATGTTGCCACGTACTAGCTATCTTTCGTTGCAAGCCTGCCTGCCAGATATATTCGTTTGGGGGTACGTACGTCATTGCTTGTTGGTAAAACTGTCTGGCCTCCTGATGCCGTCCCATCATAGAGATAGTATTTCCCAAAGAGGTGTAAACTTTGGTCGCGTCTCGCCACTGCTTCTCTCCTAATACAAGCTCTGATGAATGGGCTTCAAGCAGTGCCGCCGCGTGTTTGAACATGGGAATGGCTTCCGAAAGCGCATACACCTGTCGCGCAGTTTCACCAGCTAACAGATAGTAGGGAATAGCTTGTCCTGGTAGACCCGCATGTTCGTAATGAGCTGCAACCTGTCCACTTATAGCGTCTAGGTTCTCTGCATGCATTGCTTCGAGCACTTCGGCAACGCGACGGTGGAGTCGTCTTCGTTGTATTGGGCTCAAGGAGGTATACGCCTGCTCTCGCAGTTTATCATGACTAAAGTCATAGGTCTCCGTCATTTCTCCACCCTGTTCTCGTACGATACGCCTCTGCCACAGCTCGTCTAATCCACGTACCACCTCATCTTCACTTCGTTCACAGGTATGCGAAAGCACGGAGAGCGTAAACTCGCGCCCGATGACCGCGGCGACATTTGCCACATCACGAGCCAATGGAGAAAGTTGTGAAAGCCTAGCTGCGAGCACAGACTGTACCATAGGAGGCAGCGTCGAAGCTGATTGAGAGAGCAATAAAGACTTGCTCCGGTAAGGCTGTTGCGCCTTAGCTTGCTGCTCAGAGACTTTCACACGCATCATCTCTACTACAAAAAGTGGATTACCTTCCGTCTCACGATAAAGTGACCCACTCATACCCACATCGATTTGCTGACCTGCAATGTGCTGGGCTAATGTAGTCGTCTCATCTATTGTAAGGGGCTCAAGCGAGAGTTCCGTTATCATGCTGTCTCGTTGTAGTGCTCTCAAGAACGTCACCAGAGGATGATCAGCGGAAATTTCATCTGCGCGTACAGTTCCAACGAGCAGCAGACGCGCGTTTGGCTCGAAGCGTAACAGGTAAGCTATCCACTCTAAAGTCTCTTCGTCGCACCATTGTAAATCATCCAGCAGGAGTAGCAATGGTTGGCGAGCATTCAGCACGGCACGAGCTAACGCCTCGAAGAAGCGCTGGCGTTGCCATCCTTCCGTCATGGTCATAGGACGCGGCAGTTTGGGTTGTTTAGCCAGCACCTCTGGTACGAGCCGAGCAACTTCTGCAATCCATGTAGGGTCGAGTGTAGGTATACCAGCTTGTATAGTGTCAATACGTAACCAGGCTGTTATGGGAGCATAAGCTAATCTTCCTACGGCAGCGTGACAATGTGCTCTCGCGGTCACCATGTCCTGTCGGCTAACCCACGTCTCCATCTCTTCCGCCAATCGCGTCTTACCAATGCCTGCCTCTCCTGAGATAAGCAGTACATGTGGCTGGCCTTTTACAACCTTGCGCCACGCTTCCTGCAGTTGCCGCCATTCCGCTCTCCGGCCTACCAGCGGCGCTATCGCATCTCGTGATGTACGAGGGTCAGCAGTCGTCACCTTTGAGGAACTACCCGACTGCAAAAGCGATTCATAGAGCGTTCGTGTTACTGAGCTTGGCTCTGCCCCCAATTCACGCTCTAACACTGTCACACAGGCGTGATAGACACGCAGCACCGCCGCACGATCACCACGTAGGGCGGATAGACGCATAAGTTGACGGTACGTCAACTCGTGCAGTGGATCGAGGCGTAGCAGTTGTTGCGCGGCTAGTATCGCGGCATCATAATAGCGCTCTTGCTCTAACAATGCGACCAAACGTTCTGCGGCACGAAGAAACAGTTGGTGGAGACGATCTCGCTCAGGTAAAATCCATTCATCATAGCAACTAGGCAAGAGATCACCACGGTAGAGGTGCATTGCCTGCTCAAGCGCCGATCTTAGGGCCACACCATTTTGCGATCGTTCTCCCTGCTCACCCTGACTAAGTGTCCTTTCAAAGTCCCGCACATCAAGTGTCCAAGAGGTAGTAGCATCATTCGGCAGCCATTGGAGGGTATGTTTTTCAGCCTGCAGATACTCATCAATCGTAGGGAAGGACTGCCGCAACTGGTAGAGTAACTTACGTAGGTTCGTATGTGCTTGCGCTTCCGTCGAGTCGGGCCATAGCAAAAATGCCAGACGAGAACGGTCTTGCGGCGTACTCTGGTGAAGCACGAGATATGCTAGCAAGGATTGTAAGCGAGGAACAGTGATCGACGTTACAGGTGTATCGCCGACTATGATTTGGAAGTCGCCTAGCAGATGGATGCGAAGGGTTGGAGTCATAAGAACTTTCTCTTGCTCGTCTCATGGAACTGTTGCTGCTCCCCTAATATATGAGAGAAGTATATCATATCAATGAATGAAAAATATATAACTTCTTTGATACCCTTGTGTAGGGACCGGTGTATCACGTCCTTACAGGCAACCGATATGTCAAAAGGACGTGATACACCGGTCCCTACACAATTTGGTTGTGTATGATATCGTACGTATAGATAAATAGATGAGAGACATATATACCAAAGAAAGAGCTATAACTATGTCAGCCATATTTGGTCTTATAGAAGATATCGGTCCTTTGTTAGGAGTAGTAGGAACTATCTTTTGGGTTTGGATGCTTGTTGACAGCTTGAATAGGGCAAACTTGCGCTCGCAAAGAGGATGGTTTGTTCTGCTGCTATTCACACATTGGATTGGCGCTCTTATCTACTTTCTCATCTATGTTTACCCGCCTGGCAAATTCTCTCAGGCTATGCAACAACAACCGCACCCCACACAGAAGCAGCCCCCCGTCTACTACACTCCGCCAGTAGCAACATCCTATCAAGAATATCAGCAAGGCTATCAGCCGCAAAGCGTACCATCACCTGCTCCTGCTGCAAACGTACCTTATCAGCAAGAAGATCAACAACAGCCCTCTTATACCACCGTGGACTACGAAGAGCCATATGCAACGTATCCAGAGATGCCTCCACAGCAACAACAGTAATTGAAACCTTCCCTCTTTTTCCTCTTGACATACCTTCTTAATTTAGATATACTTCTAATTAGATATAAATCTACAAAGAAAGAGAGGGAACGTATGTCACAGGAAGAATTTCAAGCACTACTCCAGTTCTTCAAAGTCCTGGCAGACGAGAATCGGCTTAAGTTACTGGGTATTCTTGCCAATGGAGAGCGCAGTGTTGAGGAGTTAGCAGCACTTCTCAAGCTAAAAGCACCCACAATCTCGCATCATTTAGCGAAACTCAAGGAACTAGACCTTGTGGGTATGCGTTCCGATGGCAATACGCATTATTATTGGTTGAATGTTGAAGCGTTACGTGCAACAAATAAGCTGCTGCTCACGCCACAGAAGATGGCATCGTTGGTTGATGATGTAGAGGGTGATGCCTGGGGACGTAAAGTCTTGAAAGATTTTTTTGAGGGTACGCGCCTCAAAGAGATTCCGGCAAGCCCTAAGAAACGCTCCATCATTCTCAAATGGCTGGCAAATCAGTTTGAGTATGGAGTGTTTTACAAAGAGGCCCAGTTCAATGAGATGCTGCAATGCTACCACGAAGACTCAGCCTACTTACGACGTGAGCTAATAAGTATCAGCATTGGACTAATGCAGCGCGATAAAGGTACATACTGGCGCGTCTCACCTGAATTAGCTGATGCAGAGAAGCGGAAGGTCATACTCACAAAACTGCTAAATGCGTTTGAGCTTGATACTGTGTATAGTGAAGAGCAAGCAAACGAAATTATCCGTCAGCAGTCGCCCGACTACCCGTTCCTCTTGCGTGCATTGGTCGAAGAAAACATGCTGCAACACGACAGTGAAGGTTATTGGAAGCTGCCCCGCAAGGTAAATTTGTAAATTGTGAGAGACACATAGAGCAGAAAAAATTCTGCTCTATGTGTCTCTCACAGAACCTGGAAGAAGGGAGAAAAGTCTTTATGCAAAGGCCAAAAATTCCACCATCTCAAGACCTCGTCACTATTGCTGAGCGAATACTTACTGAAAAATTTGGAACTACAATACAGCTTGATGAGGGAGAAGATCTGGGAGGAGGCACCCGTTCGTATGTATATCGCTTTAATATCCTTAATAAGACTTTCGATGTACCAAAAAGCGTTATCGTGAAACAAATAAAAGCTTCAAATGAAGGTACATATAATCCTGATAGGGCAACCATACCTGCGTGGACATTCTTTAATGAGTGGGCCTCTTTGCAATTTATAAGTGATGTTGCCGACGAACCTTCGTTTGGTCCACGCTTCTATGTTGGAGACCGGGCTGCAGGACTGATCGTCATGGAAGACTTAGGACCTGGGACACGTTTGGATCAGTTGCTTATGGGTAATGACCCTGTTGCAGCCGAATCTGCTCTCATCGAGTTTGCAACTGTGCATGGTCGTCTTCATGCGCATGCTATTGGAAAGCAGAATGAATTCAGTCATCTGCGTGAATCTCTTGGTCCAAGTATCTTAGAAGATAAGCACTATACCTACGACTGGCTCATACCAACCTTCTACGAAACAATGAATCTGCTAGGTGTCACATTCGCGTCCGAAGTCGAAAGAGAATTGGAATTGCTCAAAGCATCAATGACACACCCAGGACCCTTGCTTACCTTTGTTCAGCAAGACTCATGCCCTGATAACTGCCTCTTTACCGATTCTGGCTTGAAGCTATTAGACTTTGAGGGTGGGAGGTTCGATCACGCATTAAAAGGCGGTGTTTATGGGAGAATGCGCTTTCCAACGTGCTGGTGTGTCTATCAGATGCCCGAAGACATTCCCGTTCGTATGGAAGCAGCTTATCGTGTAGAGCTTATGAAAGGATGTTCAGAGGTAGCAGATGATACACTTTTTAACCATGCTCTAGTAGAGGCATGTGTGTATTGGATGATTGAGTGGTATCAGATGGACCCCTTATCACAAATCCTGGAAAAAGATCGGCTTATCATAGCGGCTACTGACCGACAACGGCACCTTATGCGTTCGGATGTTGTCTCCAAAACAACTGAGGAACTAGGACATATGGAGGCTGTTGGAGCAACAATTCGCGCTATGGCTGTAAAAATGCGAGAACTTTGGCCTGATGTGGAGGAGACTCCGTATTATCCTGCGTTTAGATGAGGGCAAGTATCATCATCTTCGCCTACATTGGCTTTGACCAGATATCCACCTCGTCAGAGTAGACAAAAAATCCTGAGAGAGCCTTACCAATTGGTATCTTTTTAAGCCTCCTGATCTGCACCATCCTCTACATTGCAGTAACCGTCGTCCTCACGGGAATTGTCTCATACACAAAACTTGATGTAGCTTCGCCTGTATCTCTTGCGCTCATCTTGCTTGGCTTGAACACTGCTGGCTTGATTATATCAGTAGGAGCAGTGTGTATTTTCCCCTTCCATCGACTATATATAATCGCTTACAAACTGTCACGGCTGATCTAGCCACGCTTCTTGGTATCTCTCTCCCATAAAGCAAGATCCCTGTTCTTGTCTAAACCAAGTGTAAGGAATCGCTTTTTATGCTGTCTTCCCACCCAGGAAGGAAGCATTTTTTATATGTTTCTGTCAAGGTGATGATAAGCAAATGATAGTGAAAATGGCTAGTACATTGAGGCTGAAATACTTCTGTAGTAAAATGAGGGCACGGAAGAAAAAAGCGGAAGCAATCAATGGGTAATACATGGCTCCAACGGAGAGGGACACAAGTGAGTCGTCACGAGAATGCTGTTGTGGAGTGATACGACCTACAGTAACAGGCGCATGAAATCAGAGTGAGAAGCAACATGCAACACATTCAACCGATCATGGTTGTCGATCTTTTCCCACAAGAACGAAAGCAGTTATTGGAGCTTTTTTCTGAGCTTGAACCCGAGGAGTGGGAGAAACCAACCATTTGTCCTGGGTGGACTGTCAAGGACATTGGGCTGCATCTATTAGGGGATGATGTTGGTTATCTTTCTGGCGCAAGAGATCATTTCAACAATCCTTTCTTTCGAAACAAAGACTTGCGTGAATGGGAGAGTTTAGTAAAAAATATCAACGAAGCCAATGAATCGTGGGTGAAGGCAACAGCACGCATCAGCCCAAAGCTCCTTACTGATCTCTTAGAACGAACTGGGCAACAATTTTACGAGTATATGCAATCCCTTGATCTCATGGCGATGGGGGGCGTGGTAAGTTGGGTTGCGCCAGACCCTGCTCCTGTGTGGCTAGATGTCGCAAGAGAATATACCGAAAGGTGGCTCCATCAGCAGCAGATCCGAGATGCAGTTCATAAACCCGGCCTCAAAGAGAAAGGCTTTTTCCATCCCGTCCTTGATACCTTTGTAAGAGCATTGCCTCACGCGTATAAAGATATTTCTGTACCTGATACAACCGTGCTCAAGTTCGCCGTGACTGGAGAAGCAGGCGACGCATGGTATCTGGTAGGAGAGGCAAACAAGTGGTTCCTCTTTAAGGATATCGAACTCCAACCAGTCGCGGTGGTAATGATGGACCAAGAAACCTGCTGGAGACTCTTTACAAAAGAGATGAACAAAGATCAGGCAAGAGCGCAGACGGCCATTGAAGGTGATCGGACACTCGGAGAGAAACTCTTGGAAACCGTCTCGATTATTGCATGAAAGTACGTAACTAACTGTCGAACCCGATGGAATCAACAAAGGAAGCTCGTACAGAGAGACGAGGGGTCTTTGGACACTTAGACTGTCAAAGCCTTCCCCTGATAGGTCCATTTGAAAGGCTTGGCCATCGTCTGGTTGTAATACTCGATGAAGGCGAACACCTTGGCCTGTAACTCTTCCACGCTGGTGAAGGAGCCACGCTTGAGCAACTTGCGAACCAGGATACTGAGCCATGAGCTATGCTTGGGCGTGTAATGAAACACCACTCTATGGGTCGGATCACTCAAGAACGCAGCGCGACTGGTCATCGAGGCGAGCATGCCACTCTCTCCCTTGATCCCCAGGTCCTCATCACAGCCAGAAAGCTGTGCCACCCAACGCACTAAAGCTTCGAACTGATGGGTAGTGAGATTGTCACAGACGATATGCCAACGGACAGCCTTTGGATCAGTCATAGTTTCAGGAAAGGGAAACATGCCATGACGGTCAAGATTATCAGCACCTATGACGCCCCTATGACAAGCTACAATCTAGGGTATTTTGCTATAGACCTCACCCGCAAAACCGCCGTTTTAATTAGACAGTCATATGAAGAAAGCAGACAAAGCCCACTTTGAAAGCCGACTGTTGCAAGAGAACCTTATCCCCATAGCAATGAAGCTTCGGGGAGAGGACAACCTTGATAATATTCTTGTCTATGACGAAGGCGCGGGAGTGTCAGGCACAAAAGGCTATGACGAGCGAGAGAAATTATCAGCGTTATACCTTGCCATTGCCAATGATATTGTTGGCAGTCTGCTTGTCGCACGACCTGATAGGCTTTTCAGAGATAAGCATTTCTTGAATGTTGGCATGTTTACCGAGCTTGCCGAGCGGAAAAAGCTTATTCTCATAGTGCCTGGAAAGCGCATCTATGATTTTACCAAGTATAGCGACCTTCAAGCATTTCAAAAAGATATGCAGGAAGCATACAGCTATATTGCAACGCACATCAAATACATGAATGATGCGCGTGATCTCAAACAACGGCGCGGATTGTTTGGCGGTGGTGGATTGCCCGCCCATACGTTATTGACAGAACCATATGGAAGGACGACCAGAAACCTATTATCTATACGCCCTGGCTTGACCCTGCACTAGACCTTTTTATCAAGTTTCGGGCTTTTGATTTTTCCATAGCCCACATCTGCCGCTACATTGAGAGCAAGCACTACCTGTTTAAAACGCCAACGGAAGCAGACAGGCAACGCTTTATGTTTTTGTCCAGAATGCACCTCTTTCATGGCGGCTACTCGTTTAGCGATATGGGATCGGTCAAAGAATGGCTCGCCAATCTCACACTTGGCGGATATGCTAGAGTTGGGAAAGATGAAGAAGGCAATATGCTTTTTATGCCAAATGCATTTGACGCGGCTATTCCGCATGAACTCTTTGACGAAGTATACGCAGCTATAGCAGGCCACCATATTGACGGAACACCTTTTGAGGGGCAAACAAACACGCGGCGTTACATGCGAAATAATCCGCAAGGGGCACACGCTTTGTTTCATGGCATCTTAACCAGCAATCAGGGTCATGTTACCCCTCATACCGCAGGAGCAAGCCCAGAATACGACTATCAATGTTTCAGAGAAATTGAAATCGCGGGTCATGTTCGTAAAACAAGATTTATGACCCAATCGGTTGTCCAGTGGTCACTACGCGCTCCACAATTTGACCGCATTGTATTAGACAGGCTGTTTGCATTAAGCGAGCATGACAACCGCATGGCAGCAAGAGTAAAAAAAACTTTTGAAAGCATGAAAGATACAGGCATTCAAGAGGCAGACGTATTGCAAGAGCAAATTGACCAGACCAGAAAGCAAATTGAACGGTATGATTTTTTACTTACCGATACCAGCGTAGGGCTAGATATTGAGACAGCGCAAAAATACGCGGCAATTTTAGCGGAACTACGACCAAAGCTTGCGAGGCTTCTGCAAAAGCAGCAAAAACGGCCTGACATTGACCCTGAACAAACAATTAGCAACTTTTATTATGTTTTGTCCCACCTCACCACAGAGTTTTTCAAACAAGGCATTGACGTACAAAAACAGATGATGACAAAGCTTGTCCAACAAATAACCGTTGACAGGTTATCGCCTCACTTATACAGCTTGTATATCATCTGGCAGGATGGTGTAGCCCGTCGTCCTGATATTGCCCTTTTGTGGCGAGGCGTCGCAGTACGAGGGAAAGATGGGTGGAGTACAGAGGAAGACGAAAGTATTAGAACCTATTGGCCTGATGCACACCCCATAGAAATTATGCGCCGTCTTCCAGAGAGAAGCATAGATAGTATTGCCAACCGCGCCATAGAGCTAGGTGTGAGCAGAACTTTTAGAACAGGCGGGCAAAAAGTAAACCCCTACAGTAGATCAATGACGTATACTGATTTAGAAGCAGCAATCCAACGGGTGAGTGAAGAGGATGAGGCGTATATTTGCGGGATGCTCAATGATATGGCCGAAAAGACAAAGCGGGGAGAAATAATAGCATATTGGCCGCTGCCTGTTGAGAGGGTAGTAGATAGCGAGAGAAGCGATCATGGAAGTGAGACTCCATGATCGCTTCTCTTGGTTATACGTTACGCTACTGTTCCATCCGTTACTACTACACTTGGTTGTGCAGCCTGCTGAGTGGCTCGACGTGCTCGTGCTTCCTCTGCTTGCTTTTGTCCACGTCGTGAATAAAGCACGGTCCAGAGCATAACACCACCAAACATTCCGTAGAAGACAAATGGTGAGACAATCAGGAATTGTGTGATTGTGAGTGTAAATACTAGGTATGTTCGTACTACCGCTTCGAGAATGAAGAAGATTCCCCATACTGCCGTAGACAGTCGCATTGCATATCGGAAGCCAGGATATTGCCACATGTTGTTGAACTCAGTCACCTTTTGTGGTACATTACCGGTCGCGAAATGGCGTGCGAAGTAGAAACCGAGTGGCTTGGGAAACAGAAATGACACAATATAGGCAAGGCCAATTGCCGCTGTATAGTATGATCCACGTATAAGCAAAAGGCGAGGACTACCACCAAGCATAATCAGAATAAGGCTAAAGACGATAGAGAGCAAAGCAAGACCCGCTATAAGATCAACTCGACCTTTGCGTGCCACGCCTACAATAGTATCAACCATTGGTGGTACACCTGAAATGACTAAAGCCCAAAAGTCTGAAAGATTGGTGTAACTCTTTAAGAGTTGAAAAATGATGAGTGGAAGTATGGCATTAACAACAATACTGTAGGTGTTGCCAATAACCGTCGAGATCATCCTGGCTTTTTTTGCGCCTGCTTCGTTAGTCTTTGCTGGATTTGTCGGCATAACGCTAGCTCCTATTTCTATCTATGCTAAGAATAATTTCTGCAACATATGAAATACTTTTGAATGTATCATATCTTATATGACGTAGTGTGCAAGTTTTTTTAAAATTACGCTCAAAGGGGCTTCGGATATGCAAATAGACCTTCCTTCGTCATGGCATAGTCTTCTAGCACAGGAGCTTGAGCAGCCATATTTCCAGGTGCTACAGCGTTTCGTTGATAGCGAACGGGAACACTATACCGTCTTTCCACCTGAGCAGGACGTATTCAACGCGTTAAAACTCACGCCCTACGAAAATGTACATGTTTTGCTGTTAGGACAAGACCCTTACCACGACGACAATCAATCGCATGGCCTCTGTTTCTCTGTGCGTCCAGGCATTAAACCACCGCCATCGTTGGCTAATATGTTCAAAGAGCTCCATAACGATGTTGGTTTTCGCATTCCCAACAATGGCTACCTCGTCCCTTGGGCACAGCAGGGAATACTCATGTTGAACGCAGTTTTAACAGTACGGGCTCATACGGCCAATGCACATAAAAACCATGGTTGGGAGATCTTCACGGATGCTGTCATTCGTCACGTGAACGCGAAGGAAAGTCCGGTTGTATTCGTCTTGTGGGGAGCCTATGCACAAAAGAAAATGAGTTTGATTGATACTTCACGCCATACTATTGTGCAATCTGTGCATCCCTCGCCACTCTCGGCACGCAATGGCTTCTTTGGTAGTAAACCGTTCTCTGCGATCAACAAAGCATTACGTGAAGCTGGTAAACCAGAGATTGATTGGCAATTACCTGATTTATAAGACAGTTTTGACTATGCTATGTTCAACGCACCAATATAGACATTGCTACTCACACCCGGATGCGATGTAAAAAACTGCATGCCGACATCGGCAACCTGACCAGTGAAGTTTACTGGTAGCGCGTACCATACCTTGTTCCACTGCCCTGAAGTTAAGGTGATTTCGCCAGAGAAGTGCCAGTTACGGTTAGGCTCGGACACGTAGATCTTCGCATTCATCAGAGCGGCTTTATTCTCTACGTAGACGTATGCGCTGATCATTTGCCCTGGCTTTGGTGCCGTCGGTAAATTATTCTTTGAGATGCTGATGGATGGAAAAACGTCTTCGCTTGCATTCGACATCGTTATTTTCATCGAGTAGGCACCGACGAATGGTCTGGCTGTGCTGATGGTTGGCTCAGTAACGCCACCACCTACCACGCTCCAGCCATTCGTGCTACCATCCCTAAACGAGACCGTGAGGTTTGTATTCTTTGGCGGAGTTGCCGGTGGTTGACTGACAGTCATGACAGGAGGAGTGTATCCTCCAACCATGACCTTTTGGTATTCCTGCTGGAATATTGCCCCCTCAAAGCCAATCTGATCATGGCTAACTAAAGGCATGGGCTGGTCGGTAGCAAAGTACTGTAGAGAGGCAAAGATGCGATTCTCTATTAGCAGTTGCATTGCCCTGGCGGTCCAGGTGCGCATAAAGGTTGGACTGTTGTATTTGCCATCTTCAACAGGTTTGCCATTGGTAAGCTGCTGGTCGGAGGAGTAGTTCCATTCGCTAATCCAGATGGGAAGTTCGGTCCCAATAGCCTCGCGCATTGCGGCTCGTGCTTGAGCAAAATGGATAGGCCAAGCTTCAAGAATAGAGAGACAGAAGTCAGCCGTCCAGTTGACACTACAGGTGTATTCATGCCAGCTTACACCATCGGGGCGTGGTTGCGCGTGCTGCAAGAAAGTTTTGAGATAGCGGCGCGTGAACTGGTAATTATCAGGTGCAATAAAGCGGGCGTTAGGAAACATCTCTTTTAGTGATGGAATGACCTGATTCCAGGCTGTCACATACTGCTCCACTTTGATGCCATTTAAATCCGATTCGTTCCCAAACTCGAAGTAGACAGGCTCTTTGCCGAAGATGGGCATGAGTAGGCTGAGCGTTTTCTGATTATTTTCTAGGAGCGAACCATCTTTAAACTCTGGTCCACTCATGACAATAAGTGGAACCGCGCCTATCTCTTTGATCGCCCGTGCTGCGTTTACCTCTGTCTGTGGGTTGAGAGACGTGCGCGTTGGCATACGTATCACGCGCACTCCAATATCTTTGAGGCGTTGACGTGTCGCTGCTGAGTTCAGAATGGGTTCGTCGTAATCATGGAATAGTGCCATGTTGGTGCCAAAGATGAGTGGAGATATTTCTTTATTGTTGGTGATAGTATTTAATGCAGGTGTCGTGATGTGCACCTGTGTAGGCAAATTGCTCGTCTGATGAGTAATGGTAGTGAACAAACTCTTATCTTGTGCCATCCACAAGACTGCTGCAATAACTAAGAGATTGAAGATAACCGCGATAAAAGGAGTGCTTTTATCTAAATTTGATGCGCCCCGTTTTCTAATTACTTGTTGCTGAACCTGCGGACTAGTTTGTGTACTAATTGTAGATGACTGAGGCAATGGAACACTTTGTTTAGTAACGACAGGAAACTGATATGATGGTGGCGTAGTTTGCCTATAGGTTGCCCAAGGCGATATCGGTAGTACAGTTTGTCTATCGGTAGTTGGTAACTGAAACAATGGAGAAATATTCTGTCTTCCTGTCGATGGCAAATGGAATGGGTTAGGAACGCTTTGTCTATCGGTAGTTGGTAACTGAAACAATGGAGGAACACTTCGACCACCCACCTCAGGCTGTTGTGACGGAGTAGTACTCTCTGCCTCGTCCAATTGAAAAATCTTTCCTGGTTGCAGAAATTGACGTGTTCTCTGTGCATTGTTCTTTTCAGGAGATTCCATAAGGTACACCACCTAACCTAAACGAGGCTCAAAACCAACAGTTTTATTGCATCAGCGCATTACTGCATATACTTCCCACTTTGCAGTGAATGCACTGAGAAACTACGTTAAATCTCTTAACATAACAGATAGGACGTTTTATATGGATGGTTATAACTATCCATGCTAAATGGCTACTGCTTTCCTTGCATCAGCATGTCCCAAATTATTTTACCATAGTAGTTTATCGTCATTAAATTCCTCTTAAATTCGCATTCTCTTCAGAAGCACTTTATAGCTGGCTCGTCCCTTTGCTCCCCAATGTCGTATTAACAGAGATTTCTCACTAACAAATCTCTATTCAACCGTCTCCATGCCTTGCTTTATCTCTCCTCAAGAATGAGAAGAATGGCTGCCAAACAGCTATTCTGACTTTTTATTTTGGAACTGGTCGATATCATTGTAGTGTAAGCTAAACAATGAATTGGAAGCTTCAAACTACGAAAGGGAGTGTATTCAATGACATCGCAACAAACCGTTGATCCAAAAGAAACGCTGCAGACATCTGGTGTATCGCAATCCTTAAAGGAACCTTCTCTCTCAAAATCTACCAGGAAGCCTAATAATCGTCGGGGCAGAATCGCGCCGATTATTCCATTTTTTCTGGGTATTCTCGTGAGTATGATAGCTCTATCAGTTTTTATCTTTTTTGCTGGATTAGACCGAACTCCAGTTGCAACACCGTCCTCTACTCAAATTGGAACATTCGGAATCCAGATGAGCGACACTTACATGACGCAAATTATGGGAAAGAAGCTGGGACCATCAGGAATACCTGGAAAGATCAGCAAGGTACACATTGATCTGCCTCAAAACGGCATGCTAGTGATTTCAGCAGATGATGCGCTGCGTCTAGCAGGTATCCCTGTAATAAGGCGCTTTTCAATTACGCTGCAGCCATACATCCGTTCCTGTCAGCTTCAAATGCATGTGATTCATACAGAATTTAGCGGTATTCCTGTAACCAATTTTGCCGCGAACTATGAAAATGCCATGAATCAAGCGGTACAGTTGAAAGCTTCTAGTCTTCCTGGCGGCTTTACTTATTGTGCAGCAGGTGTACGTACCAATCCACAAACGCTGTTTATTACTTACTCAACCGCTTCTGTACAGGACAGATAGACACTTAGGCATGGCATAGTATTATGTTGTAAACAAGGAAGCTGATCTAGTACAGTGGAGAGAAAAAAGCGAAAGAGCTCTCCTCAAAGCCAGAATATGTTCAAATGATGTCACTTCTAAGAAGTTGACATCATTTGTCTCACATGGCCCTATCTATCCTCTCCACAAGCTGCTGTAGGGCCTACTTGCATTTAAAGGGGCCGATTGAAGTGGCTTATACACTAAAGATAGGAGTGAGTTCCATCATTGCATAGGTGACGCTTGATACGCTAATAAACCTGGAACTCCGCTTACATTTAAAGGGGCCAATTGGAGTGGTTGATATACTAGCGTTAGATGTAAGTTCCATCATTTGCATGAGTCATAGTTTCTTGCAAGCAGTGGGGTTAGGAGATGCTAAGTGGAGAATGTCTTCATCCATCCGACGGCAGATGTTGCTTCCGATGCTTCAATCGGAACAGGAACACGTATCTGGCATCAAGTGAAGGTATGCAATAGGGCTCGCATAGGAGCCGAATGCAACCTTGGTAAAAATGTCTATATTGATTTTGATGTCATGATTGGTAACCGTGTCAAAATTCAGAATAATGTATCTGTTTATCATGGCGTGTCTATCGAAGATGGTGTGTTTCTTGGACCTCATGTGTGCTTTACGAACGATCTTATTCCTCGCGCAATCACTCCCGATGGCAAAGTCAAGGGTCAGGATGATTGGGAAGTTGGGCCTATTGTCGTGCGTTATGGTGCATCCATCGGAGCAGGGGCCATTATTTTACCCAATGTGACAATTGGAACATTTGCCCTCGTTGGTTCAGGCGCGGTGGTCACACGCTCCGTTCCAGCTTATGCCCTCGTGTATGGCAACCCAGCTCGACAGCATGGATTTGTGTGTCGTTGTGGGCAGCGTCTTCTCGAAACGGAACAAGCACCAACTGGCTTGACGGCGGTGTGTACTGCTTGTGGAGAAGAGGTTGTACTTGCTACTGGTGAAGCTCAAAAACTTTCAATTGATGATTATGAATAGTGTCGAGGAAAGATTCCTATGATTTCAGTTGCACGTCCCCTAATAGGTATCGAAGAGGAAACGGCTATTCTCGAAGTGCTCGCTTCAGGACAGTTAGCTCAAGGAGCGCGAGTTGCTGCCTTTGAACGCCGCTTTGCCGAGTTATGTTCGGTGAAAGAGGCGGTGGCTGTTTCATCGGGAACCGCTGCGCTGCACCTGTCTTTGCTGGCACATGGTATCGGGCATGGTGACGAGGTTATTACAACTCCATTTAGCTTCGCGGCAACTGCTAACACCATTTTGTTGGTAGGAGCTACTCCTGTCTTTGTTGATATTGAACCAGACAGCTATAATCTGAATCCC
>JAABUQ010002152.1_pt1 | contig 39834 bp, 42 predicted proteins | sample 5560001 | NCBI WGS metagenome assembly JAABUQ01 (sample SAMN10711888, study PRJNA513371) | rock metagenome | isolation source: Antarctica rocks | place: Antarctica: Victoria Land, Finger Mt nord | collected 2015-12-18
GCAGGGAGACCGCAAGGGTCTCCCCTACACGTAGGGCAACCGTGAACCTGTAGGGGAGACCCTTGCGGTCTCCCTGTTCCCCCTAAAGGACGTAGACCCCTATCTTTTTCTCTATTGACGTTTGTTCTACCATTCTCTACAATATATCCCTACAATAGATAATAGGTAGGAAGGTAGTACGGCAATGGAAGGTAGATCTCATCTCCTGGTCGGTTTGGCTGCGGGGATTGTGCTTGATAGTTTTGTGCATTTAACGGGGGACCCGTTGACGGCGGCGAAGGCGGTACCTTTGGTGCTCATCGTGAAAAAGGCGGTCTATTATTTCTCAGTGGGCTTTGGTTCATTGTTGCCTGATATTGATAATGCCCGCAGCACGCTTGGTCACAGACTGGGCTGGGTGAGCAAAGAAATTCAGCATCTAGCAGGACATCGCACACTCTTTCATAGTTTGCTAGGACTGGCTTTAGGTTCGCTGCTCGCACTTGGTTTGGAACAGGTCGTATTTTTTCTTTTGAGTCAACGTGGCTTGGCATTGCCTGCACAGTTTGTACGTGGTTCACATCTCGTTTTCTTCGGTGTCCTCTTTGGATGTATAATGCATATTGCAGCCGATGCACTCACATTGGGCGGTGTACCTTTGTTCTGGCCCAATAGAAAGCGCTTTGGCTTTCCGCCGAATCCAAACTTTCGTTTTCGCACAGGGACATGGCCTGAGTTTGTGATTGTGTGGTCATTTATGCTGCTCGTTGGCGTTGGCATCTGGCAAGCAATTCTCGTGGTATAAGTAAGGAACTATGCATACATTCGACATTCGCATCAAAGAGACACAGCAACATATCGCACTCGTCTTGACCTGGATATTCATTTTAGGATACACAGTGTGGATGAGTTATGAAACTGTTCTGCGGTACAATACGTTCAAAGCGACGGCATTTGATCTAGGGAACATGGATCAGGTGTTGTGGAATACTATTCATGGACGCTTCTTCCAATTCACCAATCAAGGGAGCGACTTTTATGGTCCGCCAACACGCCTCGCTATTCATGTAGAGCCAATCATTTTGCCGCTCTCGCTACTGTATCTCTTCCATGCGGATGCTCGCCTGTTGCTTGTCTTTCAAACACTTATGATTGCCGCCGGTGCATGGCCTATCTATGTCCTGACACAGAAATACATTCCAATGTTGCCGCTGCTCGCGCCAATAATGGTGGGTGCGTACTATCTTATGCCAGCATTGTTGGGTGTCAACCTGTTCGATTTTCATCCCGTCAGTCTTGCCACATCATTTCTGTTGTACGCCGTACTCGCCTTAGAATACAAGCGTTATGGTTGGTTTCTATGTGCATGTGGGCTTGCAGCAGCTTGTAAAGAGGATGTACCATTTGCGGTTGCGCTGCTTGGTGTGCTCGTGATATGGAAGTACAAGCTACCACGGCTTGGCACAATCTTGGTACTGAGTGGAATGCTGTGGAGCTTACTGGCATTTCTCGTCGTCATTCCACATTTCTATCCAGGTGCTGTGCATAGCAATTATTGGTATCGCTACGAGTCCCTGGGAAGTTCACCGGGTGCAGCTATCGTCAATATTCTATTGCATCCCTGGCTGCTCTTTGCAACATTTTTGACGCTTGACCGCCTCTACTATATTGCCAGTCTCTTGCGTAGCACTGGCTTTCTTGCATTGTTGGCACCTGAATGGTTTCTGCCAGCGCTGCCCGCATTGGCAATCAATCTCTTTAGCGACTATCCCCTCTACTATAGTGGGGTGTATCACTACAACGCAGTTATCATTCCTTTTGTCATGGTTGCTGCTATTCACGGCGCACGTCGCTTTTTGCTGCTCTGGTGCCGTTGGCGTGATGAAAGTGGAAACACGTTACGCTATGACGATGCGATAAAGGTCAAAGCAACACCACTTTCACGCTGGCTCACTGGTGACCTGCCCTTTCCGCAACAACGTGCTTTCCTACTACAAGAAACGAGAAAGAGGGCAAGTAATGCATATGCAGCATTGCTCGTTTTTATACGACCGGTACTTGCGCGACCCGCACTTGCACACTCGCTAGTGCGTGTACAGCAAACGCGTCCAGCACTGCATCACGCCTATATCACGCAGAGACAAAACCTCGATGAGCATATGACACCGTTAGCAAAGCGAGCTTCACTTGCTCGTATGCAATGGTGGATGGGCGCATGGATTGTGGCTATGCTCGCACTCAACTTTGTCATTATGGCTTCGCAGTTGAACGTTTTCTGGGCTGATCACGTTCCAGGAACCCGTGAACAACATATCAACCAATTGCTGGCGCTGATTCCGCCCAATGCCTCGGTATCAGCGGGAGACAATTTGAATCCACACCTGAGCCAGCGTTTGTACATCACGGTATTTCCAGAGATCACCTTTTCCACATCAAAAAATATCAATAATAAGGTGCAATACATAGTCGTGGATGTACAAAGTATCTTTCCAGAGGAGCGGGTCTATGTGACGAACGTGTTGAACCAGCTTGTAAACTCGAAGCAATTTCGCGTGCTGCGCGAGGCTGAGGGTGTGAAACTTTTAGTACGCTCTGCCACGTAGCAGAATAGGAAGAGTACATGGTATAATTCAGTTATTATCTGTATTTGCTGGCTCTCTCATGCATGCCTTAGATAGCTAGTTGAAGAAGGGAAGCAGGATGCCTAATAGTTCATTTCCAGATGATACCACGAGTGTGCAGCCTAGGCAGATGGAAGAACTTCAGCCGAAGCCAACACCCCAAACACCCCCTCCGCCCGTGGTAGACACGGTACCAGAGGAAGAGGCGGCAGTCCGTCAGGAAGAGGCCCGTACTGTTCGGTACGCCATTGGCAAGCTCAATGACTTTATTCAATGGTTTGTGACCGTTCTAGAAGTACTGCTGGCAATACGCTTCCTGCTTAAGCTGATTGGTGCGGACCCAAACAATCTGTTTGCGGGTTTTCTCTATGCCTTGACAACGATTGTACTTGTGCCGTTTGACTCCATTGTCCATACACCATCAGCGCGTTTTGAGTGGTCAACATTGATCGCGATGGCGATTTACTGGTTGCTCTTCTGGGCAGTGCGACGCTTCCTACGTATCCTTATTAGTAGTCCAGAGGAAGTACCAAGTTAGGTTTTCTTTTGAATTGGTAAAACGGTATGAAAGGTCTGTAACCTTTTATACCGTTTTATTCGCTCGATGCTTGCAACTTTTACTACATAGAAGGGTAACAGAAACTCAGATATGCAATGTAGTATTACATATCTGAGTTCATCTCTCTTTTAACTTGAGTACAAATAGCGAACACACTATTTGCGTCTGAGCAAAGCAAGAATGACGATAATAATGATGATGACGATAAGATAGGGAATTTGAATACTCATAGTTAAGATGTTGTTAGTAACTTCAAGAGTCATAGTATGTATCCTCTTTCACAGTGTGATGTGCTAGTTAGGTGATGTCGTACGCCTCTTCCACCCACCAAAACCGCTCATACGTATAAAACGAATGGAAGGGATGATAAGTTTTAGAAAAGAGGAGCCTTTGACATGAATGCGCGAAAAATGGGTATATGTACAGTATAAAGATGAGGCGAAAAGTGGGACTGAGAGGAATCGAACCTCCGACACAGCGTTTAGGAAACGCTTGCTCTATCCACTGAGCTACAATCCCAGCACCGTAATATTACCACAAACGTCAAGAAGGATAATCCTCATCGATGCTTTCCTGATTCATCATGTCCAATGCTGGCAGTGTCTCAGGTAAATCCTTTAGAGGTAGATTTCTTACAAAGCTTTCTAATGGAATTTCGTTCAACTTAGTTCTAAGGAAAGCTTCTATCCTCTCCTGCTCCATGTTTACTAACTCATGTTCAAAGCCTAATGTACGATTAAGTAAGATAGCAATATTTTTGGGCCAATATGCATTACTCATCTGCACCACCTCACCACCAATGTTACGTGCCATATCCACTATGCGCGTGTTCTCTCCGACTCGATCAACAATAATGATTGTTGCCATGTAAAAATGTTCGTTTTCTAATATATCCACATGGTCAAATCGTGTTACTTTATCTAAAACGATTTCAGGATTGCCTCGACCAATAAATCCAATATCAAATCGTACACCCTGGCCTATTTTGTAAATAAGTGTTGCATCACTCTCACGTTTCTCACTTTGCGAAGATAGCCAGAATACTCTCTCGCCTATCTTTTGTGTGGTTTCGTAGGTAAAGCCTAAGATACTCAGCAAAGAGCCTAAAACTAATTTTTCAAACAGTTTGCCATTAGTAGATTTATCTGAGCCGCGAATAGTAAGTGTTTGAGAACCAATAGTATTCAACAAATACGTTATCAGTAGCCAGTCAACAGTTGTTTCTGTACTCTCTTTTTTTCCCTCTCTCGCTTCCTGAACTATCTTTAACGTTCCCGTCAACTCTCCATATTCCTGTTTATAGTTGTTGATAATCTCACTACATGCCTCAATATAACGGTCACGGTATCCATCAATCTTTGCTTTGTCGTCTCTCAAAACGTTCTGAAAGGCTTTATCAGTAAGGCCAAGTATCCATTGTGCAAACCAACGCTCTTGCTTGCTTAATCCTGGACGAGCAAGCGTTTCAGATGCTAGATAAGGTAGCCGACTTACAAAGTCAGGTGTAGTAGATGCTCCTTTGAGAAAGAGTGTTGCGGTAGCTAGGTTGAGTGCGGTAATGCGACTACGTGTTAGCGTTTCAGTAGAGTCTCGAACGTTCTTGCCTGTAAGAATGTCAAAAATAGTTTCTCTCACCACATCAAGGCCAATTTGTTCAATAAGCTCGGCTCCACTGCCTGTAAGCAGTTTAAGTGAAGCAGGAGTGATTAGATTTCCTAATGGCCCCTTCTCATATGTTCCTGAAGTTTCTCTTACACGTCTTCTGGGCATAACTCCATCTCCTAAAAAAGTCGATCTTCTGTTATGATAGGGGCGCAATTCATAGTCAATATGTTTCTTGCATCCTCGTGTAACCATTTTATTGCTTCTTGGCGAATCACAGATATATACTGTGCCTCTCGCTCAATGAGAATAAAACGTCTTCCTAGTTTAGTTGCCGCTTCGCCTACCGTGCCTATTCCGGCAAATGGATCTAGAATCACGTCCTCTTTGAAAGAATAATAGGTAATAACACGCTCTGCTAATTCTACAGGGAAAATAGCAGGATGGCGCCTATCATGCGAAGGTGTAATACGCCAGATGTTTGTGCGCTCATAGCCGTCTGCAACACGAGAGGCTTCTACAAGTTCTTGCCTTGGATGAGAGCGTATGTTCCAATCAATTAATTTATCGGTAGTTTTACGATAGACAAGAACATATTCGGTCACGGGTACCGCTTTATATTGAAGGGGATTACGGTCTGCTGCAAATCGCCGCCCACGACCTGTTGCCCAACCAGCACCTTCCGGTTTCTCCCAGATGATGTCGTCTATAAACTCGTAGCCTTCTTCAATAAAAATACGGTGAAGGTCGAATGGTACAGCTATTCTTTTCGATGCTTCACTACGACTGGCACGCCTGATGAGTACAGGTGAAATATTTATTACAAAGAAGCATCCTTCGGATAAGACACGATGTATACTGTGAATAATTTTACGCAACTTAAGCAGATATTCCTCATAAGTTATATAGTCAGTGTATTCTGGACGGGCGTTGTAATAAGGGGGAGACGTAAACACTAGATTTACGCTTTGTGCTGGCAAATCTTGTAGAATTTCCTCGCTGTCGCCTAATGCAATAGTGTTGCGTATTGTTGAAAGCGTGTATGTTCCATTGGTACGAGGCTTGACGGTTTTTTCCTTTTCTTCATCCCGTCCCAATAATCGAGCCTCCAATGTTTCAAAGTCAGTAGATTTGTCCTTTAGAATAAGCGAAGTGCGTGCATCTATGACAACTTCACCTATACGTTCACACTTAGCATTATTCAGTAAAGGAACACGCCAAATGTGATAACGATCATCAACCTCTGGCAAGCCAAATCCTACTACATTTTCCAATTGTGCAGCTTGTAGCCAGATCAATGCAATTTGCTTTGCAGCATTAACATCCAAAACACTATATTTCCTTTGCTCTGCTACACTAAAATTTTTTCTCATTCCGTACCGTTATCCTTTTGCTTCATCAGAATAAGTCTGCTGACAGATTTTACCATGAATTTGTGCTATTTAACATAGTACATAACAGGCTATGTTTGTTTCTGCCACGCTTGCAACAATTGCTGCTCTTGTTCAGGCTTCAAGCCCATTTTCAGCTCTGCATGCTTGCCTTTCCATGCGAGGGTATCCTGTACTGTATCGGCAACTGAACGGAAATTTAAGCCTTCGGAAATAGCTTTGCTACAATTCACTGCCCTTGCACCAACGTATTCCTCCGGCGCATACAGTGGTAGGTCAACCTCGTGCTCCGTGAGGAACGCATCACTGACCCATACAAAGTGTGCATTGCTTCCTGTCACGGTTTTGCATTCGTCGAGAAAACGTCCCATTGCAAGCGTATAGTCGGGACCAGTTGCGTTGTATGTCCCTGTTTTTCGCTCCTCAACCATATGTATTGTCCATACTGCAAGATCGCGTGCATCGATAAACTGTGTCTGTTGTTCAGGGTCGCCAGGGGCTAGCATCTCGCCACCTTGTGCGACACGATAGGGCCAATAGGTGAAACGGTCGGTGTAGTCGCCAGGGCCAACAATCAAACCAGGACGAATGATGAGAGTACGCTCAGGTAGAGCATGTTCTGCAGCCTGCTCACTGAGCGCTTTTAACGCGCCGTAGGTCTCGTTCGTCACCTCTTCCACTTGCTCATCTGCTAGCGTTGCTACAGGAGCATGGTCGTCTATGCCGACTTTAGCAAAGTCGGCATAGACGGAGATACTAGAGATGAAGGTGTAATGCTCTGTCATGTTAGCCACTGCTTGTGCCGAGGCACTCACAATACGTGGTACATAACCACACGTGTCTATGACTGCATCCCAGCGATACCCCTGTAATACGGCTAGTTCACCGTCACGATTGCCGTGTAACTGCTCGACATTTGGAAAGAGCGTTGGGCCACTCTGCCCACGATTGAAAAGTGTGAGTTCATGCCCACGTTGTAAGGCGGCTTCGACAAGATGCCGTCCAAGAAAGCCTGTACCGCCGATAATGAGTAATTTCACTGTGCTATGCTCCTCTCAATTACATTCGTCTTACAATCATATGCTTTTTTATGAGTGAGAGAAAGATGCTAGCAATGCTCTTAGCATAGGTGGAGTTTGTGTTGCTGCATATCGGCGTACCACAACACAAAAAAGGCGAAGTATGCAAAGAAGGATTGATACCTATCGAGATATCAATCCTTCTTCAAAAAACGCATGGGGTCTAATAACTGTTTATACGTTCGCTAGTGCCGATGGTTCGACACTCATTCACGAGAGGCCGAACAGATAACGCTTAATAACGGCTAAGGAACGTAACGCCTGGGCCAGGAGCGAACTCCCAATAAACAACGGCATATGGATTTGCACCCCAACTCAGGTTGCTGGCGATCACATGCCCGTTGCCGAGTACCCTCTCAACTACCGCAACGTGTCCACTCCCATAGGCACCCTGTACCCACGGCTGCAGGTCGATGACCGACCCTGCCCTTGGCGCTGTGGAGACGTGCCAACCAAAGTTGTATGCACGGTCTCTCCACTGCCAAGCCATTGCATTTGTTGTCCACGGCACATAATAGCCGTGCAACTGAGCGTAGCGCTCATTGGCCCACCACGTGCAGGCCGGGTAAGGAAACACATTCCCTCGACTGTAGGAATGTAACACAGACGTTTGGGCAACAGGAGCGTTACGCTCAACCGCAGCCGCTTGTGCATGCGCCCCTACCGCGTGCACATTCAGTGTTGTGCCTAAAAACAGCAGTGCCATCACTGCTACTATGCTTACCTTCACTACAAAACTAACTTTGTCATACTGTTGTAAGAACTTCCTATTGTTCTGATGTGTTTGCAATGTATCCTCTTTCGATATACAACTTGCAGACCCCTTGCCATGCTGTTGTCACCACATTGGCACGTACACAACACAGTGACATGCACTGATACATGTGTAATGTGGGGACTGACATATAATACCACTAGACATAATGATTGTCATGAAACACTCTGATACATAGTACAAATTGGCTAATTTAAATATTTGTATGTTGTTATAAAATGTGTTTCTTAAATATATATCAGTTGTTTTTACATGTCTGTGCTTTTGTAAGACAATAGTATAGATAATGCTGAAAAAGTAAGAGAAAATTCATACTTTTGTTGCCATCTATGATTGTCAGAAGGCTTTGGGATGTCTGATATGCTAAAGGTAAAGTAATAGATAAAAATTGAGAGATGGGCGGAGAGCGTGGAAATAGAGTGTACTAAAGAACAACGTCGAGCTATTGATGAAGAGCGCACACGTATTGCGCGAGACTTGCATGATGGGCTAATTCAGACGATGACGCATCTAGGACATAAGCTTGAATTTGTGCAATGCCTCCTGGAAAAGCAAGCAGTAGAGCATGCTCAAGAAGAGTTACAACAGGTGCGTGCTCTACTGGAAACGTGTCTGCATGCATTGCGCTATGATATTTCATCGCTCATGACAACACAGGTCTCAGCACAAAATATTGGAGACGTATTACAAGCTTTGCTAAATGAGTATCAGATGGATGAGCCTACAGTCAGGCTCATAAGCACAATTGCTGCTTTACACCAGTTGCCAGCAACACTTCCAGTCCCACTTTTTCGCTTTATACAGGAGGCATTAAACAATGTACGCAAACATGCACATGCAACGGAGGTCGTCCTCCGTGTACAACTTCATGCAGCATCTCTACTTGCTGAAGTATGTGATAATGGTATTGGTTTGCAGACTGGACAACGATACAGCAAAAATGTAGGGTCGCATATGGGTATGCGCATCATGCGTGAGCGGGTGCAGGAGGTAGGAGGTACTGTAGAATTTAAGAGTATCTCCGGCAGTGGTACCTGTGCAAGGGCTATTTTCCCTCTTGTTGTTGCGTAAAGCAGACCTTGTACGTCTATGGTCTAGGGACCGATTTTTATCGCGTCCTCTTGATAATTGACATCCCACAAGGACGCAATACATAAGTCCCCACAAGAGCAGAGCATGAAATATCTGAAAATTGGCATGTATGAATTGTATGCGTTTGCCATCATCGCATTTGCAATTGCGCTACGCCTCATTCTGTTAGCATTGGGTTGGCCTCCAACTGATAGCGACGAAGGCACAATGGGTATCATGGCGCGACATATCGCGTATCGTGGTGAGCATCCGTATGTCTTTTACGGGCAGAACTATATGGGTACGATAGAGGCGCATATTGGAGCAGTATTTTTTCATCTTTTCGGCTCCTCACTCTTCTCGTTGCGTCTGAGCGTCATTCTCTTTGTGACACTCTTCTTTATTAGCACATACCTACTGACGAGCTTGCTCTACTCGAAAAAAGTTGCCCTTGTCACGCTTGCGGTCCTAAGTCTAGGGTCAATTTACACGATTACACGCGAGACATTGGCTACAGGAGGCTCTACACAGACCTTGCTCTTTGGGTCGGTAGCATTCTTATTAGCATCGTGGCTCTCATTTACCTATAAGAGGGGTGCGCAGTTGCATACAAAGCTGTTGCGTTTTGCTGAGTACATTTGCTGGGGCGTTGTGCTGGGGCTTGGCTTTTGGAGTGATATGATCGTGCTGCCATTCTTCGCGTGCGCGGTTCTGTTAATGGTTATATTCTGCTGGCGCGATCTCTTGTGGGCATGGGTTGGTGTGCTAGGCGGTTTCGTTGTGGGTGCTTATCCTATACTAAGCTACAGTTTCAAAGCTGCTAGTAATGGAGAAAGCGTCCTCAAGACCCTCTTTGGCCTTTTTCAAGGAAGTACAGTACAGGCACCTCATGGCATACACCAAATACTTCATACTGTAAAAGAGACGGTACTGATCAGTGTGCCAACCGCGACTGGCTATCCCTTCTGTCCCGTGATGGAACAATCCTTTCTTAGTGATAACACGGTACAAACGCCACTGTGTACACTTGGTCACGCCGTATGGGGTGTTGGCTACATTGCACTTCTCGCGCTTTCTATTCTCATAACACTAGGAATGTTATGGCACATATGGCGTCAAGGCCAGTTTACACTACAAGGAGTAGATACGCGTCAGAACATCGTGCGCTATGTATCACAACTGCTTTTACTTGGAAGTGCGGTACTAGCTATCTCAGCTTATTCGCTGAGTTCGGCCCCAATGGGTTGGCCAGGCTATCATTCGCGCTATCTCATCGGTCTACTAATCGTTACACCAGCACTTGTTGCACCACTATGGAATGCCGCCAGTAATGTGTACACGATGAAGTTTTCACAGGCATGGGTACGCTTGTTTAGCAGCTATGGAAGTCGTGTTGCACTTGCCTTCATCGCACTCGTGTATCTTGCCGGAACGGTCATGCTTTTCTCAGAAGTTCCCGCGACACAGGCTGCTAACCAGCGTCAAACAGACCTCATCAATCATCTTGTTGCAACGGGTCATACGCACATCTACACTGAGTATTGGGAGTGCAATAAAATTGCTTTTGAGAGCAACGAGTGCGTCATCTGCGGTGTACTCTATCCCGACCTGCTACCATCACACAATCGTACTCCTGGCTATTGGGACATCGTACATGCAGACCCGCAAGCAGACTACGTGTTCTCGGTTGGAAGTCCACAAGTTGCACTCCTAGACCAGCGCATGGCAACATCCAAACAAAAGTACAAACGCAATGTTATAGATGGCTACGTTGTGTGGCAACCATTATTTTCGTAGAAATAATAATGTTGTGATGTGTAATGAGTTTAATTTGACAACATCTCTTTGTAAAGGCTATCATGCTAGGTACAGATACTGTGCCCGCTTTGAGCAGGCCAGCCACGCCTTATGCACTAGAGGAGCAGCCACATGTCAGAAACCAGCACAGCTAATGAAACTGTGTTTTATACGCATCGCTTGAGCAACGGTCTACAAATTGTGGGGCAACCAATGCCCGACTTTGAATCGGTTGCCGTATCGTATCACGTCAGTACAGGTTCGCGCGACGAGAAGAATCCAAGTATCGCAGGTGTCTCGCACTTCCTGGAGCACATGGTGTTCAAGGGTACAAAGACACTTGATTGGCAAGAGATCACCCTCGATTTCAACAAGATAGGTGCAGAGCTCAATGCCTTCACCTCACACGAATCCACTGTCTACTATGCACGTGTCCTGGGCGAGTACCTGGATCGTGCCGTTGCTCTCTTAAGCGATATGATGTATCCGCGTCTAGCGGAGAGCGACTTTGAGACGGAAAAAGAGGTTATCGTCAACGAGATCGCACGGTCAGAGGATCAACCCTATAATATGACCTATCGCCGCCTCATGCAGACCTACTTTGGCGATCATCCTCTCGGTCATGATGTGCTTGGCTCACGTGAGAGCATTCGTGGTATGCATGTTCAGCAGATGCGCGACTATTGGGAGCGTCGTTATGCTGCTAATAACTTAATTCTCGCAGTCGCTGGTAAGTTCGACTGGAACCATATTATCGAGCTTGCTGAGAAGCATTGTAGCGACTGGCGTACAGGTGATGCTGGTCGTGATGTGTCGCACTACGAGCCTGCGAAATCGATCAACAACGTCATGGTTGATAAAAAGCTCAAGCAGCAGATCATGATTATCGCTATGCCTGCCGTGGATGTGAAGGACCCTGATTACTACGCAGCCGTTCTTGCTGGCAGTATTCTTGGCGATGGTGATGGTTCCCGTCTCTTCTGGAACGTGTACCAGAAAGGGTTAGCCGAGTCTGCCAGCGCGGGTATCTGGGCGATGGAGGGAACTGGCATCATGCTGATGGAAGCCAACTCAACGCCAGAAGAGGCTCCTCGCGTCCTCAAGTTGCTTCGCCAAGAACTAGGCAGTTTACTGAATGATGGCGTACATGAGGACGAATTGCGCCGTGCTAAGGACAAGCTGATTAGTAACATGGTGCTTAGTAGTGAGTCAACGTTCTCACGTATGCGCTCCCTTGCCAACGACTGGGTGACAGAGGGTCGCCTTATCAGTGTCGAGGAAGAGATGGCACGTGTCGAGAAAGTGACCTCTGAGGATGTGATGCGTGCCTTGCATCGCTTCCCCATGCGTGAAAAACAGGTCTTGACCTCGCTTGGTCCTCTGGACGAAGCGGAGTTGCTAGCATAAAAAAGGCATACTCCTGCACATCACATCGTGCAGGAGTATGCCTTTTTTATGCTATTGAAGATATCTCAATGTACGCACTTTTCCTTCTGGTGAGAAAGCCAAGTACATCGAACATCCTATATATGAGCTTATATTTACGCAATAATACACTATTTGCATGAGCATATTCTGCTTCTGGCAAGATGCGTGCAGAACCCTCAACCTCTTTGCCATCTCCAATAATTCTTCCGCGCTGATCACAAGGTGTCAGCGTTACGCGTCCATTGTTCTTGATGCGTTTAACCTTGCCTGCTGTACTACCAGTCGTAACATATAACTTCCCGTTTTCATGAGCGAACCAAACAGGTGTTGGCACCGCTTCACCACTCTTACGAAATGTCTTAAGCAACGTGTACTGGTGTGGATAAAGATACGCGAATGGATTACGCGTCGGATTTTCTAGCTGTGTCTTATCAACAGTCATGGTCTATCTTCTTTCTATGTCCTGGCTCTTATACAAAACCGATATATCTTATTCTAAGACACAAGAACAAAGAAAAGCAGGTATTCTATTTCCATTATAGAAGATTGTAGCTTTGCTAGAAAGTATATTGACTAAGCGCTATATGCTATGGTAAGATAATGCAGAGTTTATAGGCATTTTATGTACGCTAGTATATCAATATTTATTAAATACCTTACTGCTTAATAAGGGGGAATTTATGGAGCTGTTGAGACCAAAGCAGAATCATAAAGCAATTGGGGAACGAAGTGAGGCTATCATCATTGCAAAGCTTGTGGAAGTTGGCTATGGCGTCCTAACGCCGTTTGGTGACAACCTTCGCTATGATTTAGTGATGGAAGATGCTGATGGAAACCTCTATCGCATACAATGTAAAACTGGTTGGATGGACGAGAAAAAGACCGTGATTAAATTTGCCACGGCAAGTAGCTACAATCATACAATGAAGAATAAAGGATGGAAAAACTATAGAGGGCAAATAGACTACTTTGCTGTATTTTGTCCTGAGAATAGAGGGATATATTTGATACCCATTGACCATACAGGAGTAACACAAATGAATTTGCGTCTTACAGTGACGAAGAATAATCAGGAGAAAAATGTACGTTGGGCCAAAGATTACGAACTGTAAAAATGACCGCGGTGGGAGTTATTCCTCGCCCCTTAGTTGCCTACGACGCTCGACGCCCCTGCTAGTCTCTACTATCATACTCGTGCAGGAAAAACTACCAACGGCAGTAAATCTTATCACGGACAAATTGACTACTTCGCAGTGTATTGTCGTGAAACAAGAGGAGTCTATTTAGTGCCTGTTGGTTACACAGGAACATCACAAGTTAGTTTACGACTTGTACCTACAAAGAATAATCAAGGGAAAAATGTACGCTGGGCAAAGGATTATGAAATTTAGTGACCGCGGTGGGATTTGAACCCACGACCATCGAATTAAAAGTTCGTTGCTCTACCACTGAGCTACGCAGTCAATTTCAAGTGTAGTTCATTTATAAATGTTCGTTTAACGAAACCATTGCTGAACTGAGTTTACAACTACTTTCTGTTCTTAACTATATCATAGACTGTCAAGGGTTATTGAATTGGCGTAGCGCTTGAGGGCTACACGTATAGGTACGTCACTCATGTTTTTGCTTACTTCCGGGTCGGTTTGTATCCTATAAAGTATACATCACCGTACTACTTGATAGAACACAAGAAAAATAGGGTGAGAATGTGCTTGTTTGATTGTGCATGACGTGATACACTACTGACGAAACTCAAGCGGCGTAGTGTGTGAGTGAATTCTTTCTCATCATGTATCTGCCGATAGGCCAGAATGCACACAACGACGACTCAAGGGAAAACAGGAGGCGGTGTTCCTCGACACGTATGCGATGTGGCACAAACGTGTGAGGAAACAACACCGATAGGGACGTGACAAAACGAATACTTGTTGTTGACGATAGAAACGATCTTCTGCATCTCATGCGCAGAGTTCTGGAAGACGAAGAGTACCAGGTCTCGATTCTCCAGAATGGCAAAGATGCATTTGAGCGCGTTAAAAGTATGTTGCCCGATCTACTCATTCTTGATTTGAAACTTGGAGAAGCGTCGGGGCAGGATATTCTTAAACAAATAAAAGACGATGAGATCACCGCCGATGTTCCTGTGATTGTGTACACTGCAGCAGTCCTTGAGGCCGAAGAAGTGTCGAAGTCGATACAGGAGCAGCCGCAGTACTACCATCAGGTGTACCTGTTACAAAAACCTTTTGAACTTGATGTCTTGCTCACTACCGTTGAGGAGCTTTTGGACAAAGCAGTACGGTAAATATTTGTTCATACTATTTCTTGACCAATCATGGCTTAGCGATAGGTAGAAGAGCTATCGCACACTAACTACATGTAAATACATATTGTAAGGAGTTACATCTATGAAATTTCTTTTTGGATTACTACTTGGTATGGGTGTTGGAGCAGCCGCAGGCTTGATTTTTGCTCCGCAATCTGGCGAGACTACACGCGCACAACTCCAGGAGCGTGGTATTATGCTCCGTTCAGGGGACCTCAATGACGATGTTCGTGCACGTGTAAATGCAGCTCTAGCACAGGGGCGTGAACTTTACAACCGCACAAAGGTAGAAGTATCTGATCGCTACGCTCAGACCAAACATGGCAACTTCTAAGTAAAAAGTGCGATGATTGGAAGTACTTCCAATCATCGCACTTTTTACTATTCATATTGTTTGAGCATTTTATCGACTAAATTGCCGATTTCGTGCCACAGATTATGTTGATAATCCAGCATACGTGCTTGGTTCTGGTCGAACTCTCTATTTGAGGCGTCCTTTTTCGCATGCTCTTCAAATTGTTTTGAAAGCGCCAGTGTTTTGTCACCACGTTCGTGTAGGTAACTTGTTAACTCACGTAAGTCCTTTAAGAGTGCGCCTAATTTCTCTTCATTGCCAGGCATGTTATGTTATTCCTTCTTTTGTGTTGTTGGTGGATAAATTTGTAGTGCATCTGCAAAACGATTAAAAAAGTTGAAGAGTCCAATAACTGTTGACAGTTCCACTAGCTCACCATCATCAAAGTACAACTGTAACTCGTCCCATAGCTCCTCGTCAACATCTCGTGCACTTGTTGTCATAATCTCCGCATACCGTAGTGCAGCCAGTTCTCGTGCTGTAAATACATCTCTGTGCTCATCTATATGATAAAGTGCATCCAGAAGCTCTTCACTCACGCCAATCTGCCTTGCCAAGGCAGTATGTGCCTCCATTCAATAGAAGCAGGCGTTGACTTGCGAAACACGTATAGCAAGTAACTCTTTGAGTCGCGGTTCCACTGTGCCAGTACGCATCGCGGATGCTAATAACTGTGCTGATTGCTGCATAAGGTTGGGACGGTGACCCATCACACGGAACAGAGTGGACATGTTGGCAACGCCGGTTAGTTCTGCAGAAGTCGGCAATTGTACTGTATCATCTGGTGGAATGCGAGGCTGAGGAGCTTGCTCTGACATATACTCTGTTTTCTGTACTAGCTTTTCTTAAAATACAGGATGCATACTGCGCCATGCACTGGGTTGGGCAACAAGAACAGCGGGTTCCCATCCTTCCTCACCATATAAAATATTTTCCTTCCATTTCGGGTTCTTACGCAGAAAATGATAGCGCACCTGCCAGTGATGACCAACTCTTTGTTTCTCGTGATAGGCAGTGTCTAGTCCCAATTGAAAGGTAAGTAGTTGAGCATAATATGGTTGCAAGCGATATTCCATATCGTCGGTATCTAACTCGTGGTCTGTGAACGACATTTGCAGGTCAAAACAGTAGGGATAGTGCATCACTTCTGGATCCCGATCCTCTTCATCTGCGTGATGAATGAGGACAAGCATACCTAACATGTCAAATTGACAATAGGGTTCGCCGGAAAACGCATGCTCTTTGAATGGAGGTAAAGAAAAAAGGTCATGAATTTCCGTAGCAAGTTGTTGCAACAATTTTTCTGTCTTAATACAGATTTGAAACGACATATGAACGGCTCCTTAGCGGATGCGGGAGGGGTGTCAATGTTCAACTTATCTTACGACTGTTATAGAATGGTGTCAAGAGAGAAAGCCTTCCATATAGAGTATATTGGCAGGGTCCCAACGCTGTTTTAAGCGCCTCATTACGTCTAACGCTTGCGGTTGATAGCCCCAACGATCAATATCCTGTATGCCTTCTACAAGATTCATCACAATCGCGTAGCCTTCGTAGGCTACTGCTGGCTGACGGAGTGTGGTTACCCAGGTGTTTATCTCTTTGGTGCTTCCCATAGGCTTCATGATATAGAGGCAACCACTACTCATATCAGCCAGGAAATCCCCTTCGTTGATGAGCGCCGCGTTCTCTTGCATGTATGCCGCGAGGTCTTTTGCCGGGACACCTACACGTACAACGCTGCCCGTTGCTAGCATCTGTGTCCATGTATCAGTACCAGATATCTCGACTTCTTGGACTCTTGACACACCTGTTGAACTCAATACAGCATACACCTGATCGAGTTCGGCCTGTACATCCTCACTGAGACCTTCTGCTGTGTAGAGCAAGCTATAGGTGCTCTGCGTATTGGTATTGACATAGCCCTTGCAAAGAAGAATTGCGGATGCAGTCAGCGCGAGAGGGAGCAGTGCTTTAGCCAAACCAAGAGCAGTATGGACATTTTCAACAGGAATGTGTAGTGTGCGTTTAGTTCGCGGTTGTGAGAATAATTTGAGTGTGACATCAGTGAGGAGTCCCAATGTGCCATGCGAGCCAACAAAGGCTTTTGTTAGATCATAGCCAGCAACATTTTTGACGATAGGGCGTCCTGTCCGAATAACTCGTCCATCAGCCAGCGCAACTTTCATGTAGAGGACGAGATCACGTATTGAACCGTAGCGCATCCGTAGTGGTGCATTGACATTTGCTGCGACGAGACCACCAATAGTAGCATCAGACCACGGCGAGGCAAGCGGAAGGTATTTTCCCTTTTCAGCAAGAAAGGTTTGTATCTCGGCAAGCGGTGTACCGGCTCCAACTGTGATGTAGAGGTCGTCGGGCGCGTATGTTTTGATGCCTTGTAACGCATGTGTGTTGAGAAGAGTATCCGCTGTTTCATAAACAGTATTGCTAATGCATACTCGGCGCTGCGCATGTGAAAGTGCAAGAAGACCTTGTGCTCCCTCTTCTGCAGTCGATGGTGCAAAGAGTGCTCCTGGAAGGGTTGCGGTCTCTGTAGAGGCTTCTGGCTTCATGTATCCTGCGAATGGTATTGTATTATGTGTTGGAACCGGAAAAACTTTGCCTGGATTGAGGATACAGTTAGGATCAAAGGCTTGTTTGACATCCCACATCGCAAGGAGTTCGGCACTGTTATGCATCAGCGTCATAAACTCACGCTTCTCAATGCCAACACCATGCTCTCCAGTCAAACTGCCATCCATCTCGACACAGCACTGAACCATCTCTCTGCCAGCAGCATGGACACGTTCCATTAGCTCTGGGTCACCTGGGTCTGGTACGAGCACCATTGGATGCAGATTGCCGTCGCCAGCATGCATAAGATGGCCTACGCGTAAATTATATTTTTCGCAAATGGGATCAACGTGAGCAAGAATTTCGCGTAAGCGACTACGCGGCACGGTGATATCGACGGTGTAGTGGGCTGGTGCCAGCCGTGCAAGAGCCCCTGCAACACTCTTGCGTGCTAACCAAATTTTGTACCGTTCTGTTTCGTTGCGTGCGAGGCGTATCTCACGTACTCCCTGTGTCTGAAGTAGTTGTTCAATCTCGCGAATTTGAGCATCGAGACTTGTTGGATAGCCATCGACCTCAATAATGAGAATTGCACCTGCATCTAAGGGTAGTCCAGCCTGTGCATATGGTTCGGCTATATTGGTAATTTTCTGATCCATCATCTCCATTGTCGCGGGTATCAGACCAGCAGCTATAATAGTGGAGACTGCATCCGCCGACTGCTCGATGGTATCGAAGATTGCCAGCATTGTCTTAACCCCTGGTGGGTTACGTAACAAGCGTGCGGTGATAGAGGTAATAAGTGCAAGTGTACCCTCACTACCCGTAATAAGGCCGCACAAGTCATATTCGGGATAGTCCAACGCACGCCCACCAACGCGTACCTGACGCCCATCAGCTAAAACTACATCCAGGCCAGTAATATAATTTGTTGTCACACCATATTTAAAGCAATGTGGACCACCAGAGTTTTCGGAGACGTTACCACCAATCGTTGAAGCACGTTGACTGGCCGGGTCGGGTGGGAAGTAGAGGCCGTGTATCTTTGCCTGTTCGTCTAACCGCAAATTAATCACCGCTGGTTCTGTGACCACACCGCGCCCGAACACATCAAGCTCAAGAATGCGGTTCATCTTAGCAAATTCAACGATGATGCCACCACGGTCAGCAACCGCTCCACCAGACAAACCCGTACCAGCACCACGCGCCACTAAGGGTATGTTATGAGCAGCAGCCCATTGTACGACGCGAGCCACCTCTTCTGCTGTCCGAGGAAACACAATAGCTTCGGGCCGCCCCTTGTCAAGGCCTGCATCAACCTCGTATACAAGCAAAGCAGCACGATCAGTAAATACCTGTCCCTTTGGCAACAATGCATTCAGGGAACGGAGTGTCGTGTCTTGTAGCATTGTAGTGGCCTTTCATCTTTTGTTTGTCTTGTTATGGTAGGAGAGAAATAGTGTTTCCTTAAGTTACTTCATTTATTGCATCAAGTTCAACTGTGTAAATATGATCTGAAAGGTCAAGGGAGTCAAGCTGTATTACCGCATTTAATATAACTGATGTGATAGTTTCAACAGACGTGTTTCTGGGGAAGAAACGAAGAACGAGAATACCAGCATGAGGGGATGGAAATTTAGTCTGACTAAGGTAGTCTGTATCGAAGGTTACAATAGTCATTTGACGTGCGCGAGCATGTATAAAAATTGCGGAATCCGGTTGGGAACCCAGTTGTTCGTCACGTACACGTGTGACTGCATATCCAGCAGACCGCAATGTAGAAAGCACTCGCTTAGGAATATTTTCGTCCAACAAAAACGTCCGTGGACGAGTTGTCATAGTTACCTTACCTCACTATTTTCTAGCGCGTCTGCATACCCTTTGACATATTGTACTTGCTCTGCACTCAGGCGTTTGACCATCTCTATTTGGGTGTGCGTTAGGTCATATTCTTGAGAAATTTCCTCAATGGACATGCCGTTCTCAAGATGCCCTATGATGCGGTCTGCGAAGACGCGGGTTCCTTCGATAACTGGACGACCACTATTGATTGTAGGATCTTGTACAACCCCTTGCGAAATTTTGCGTATTCTTTGCAGTGTCATATATTTCTCCTTTTGCTTTGTGTATTATACAGCAAAAAGGGAAGCATACAAATAGGTTGTTAAGTAAGTTCTTTGAAAGTACTGCTTTACACCTCTATGCTGACCATGCTATCATACGTAACAAATGTACCTCTATGAAAGGCTGGAGGGCTACTATGACAACATTTGAGAGTGTGCCGATGGTCACACTTGCTGATGGAGTTGCGGGACCCAAGCAAGGTGAATGGATCTATAGCGAGTATGTGGCTCTTGCAGATGATGGACAGCGGTACGAGGTTGTGAATGGAGTACTCGTTATGGCGCCAGCACCTGATAGACCACATCAAGATGCCGTGTTGCGGTTTGGTCACTATTTGCTCGTTCATGTTGAGTTTGCAGGTTTAGGAAAAGTAGGTATCGCGCTTTCTGATGTCGTGCTCTCTCCTGGCAACGTATATCAACCTGACGTTTTTGTTGTTCTAGATGCTCATCTTGACAGAGTGCAAGAGAAGAGAATCGTTGGTGCTCCTGACCTTGTTATCGAACTTGCCTCTCCCAGTACCGCTCTCTATGATCGACTAACAAAATATGAGACGTATGCACGTTTTGGAGTTCCAGAATATTGGATTGCAAAAACGGCTTCGCGCACTGTTGAAGTGCTTGTCCTGGAAAACGCAACGTATCGCTCGCTTGGCATCTTCCGTGGACAAGAAACGTTGCCCTCACAAATCGTGCCAGACCTGCCAGTCTCCGTAAATCAATTCTTCGCATGAATTTACTTTAGAAAAGCAGCAAGGGCTGGCAGGATATACGTCCTGCCAGCCCTTGCTGCTTTTCTGTTTATCCTACGCGTCCACCTGTGACCTCTAGCACATGACCCGATACGTAGTCGGACAGAGGTGATGCCAAGAAGAGCATTGGCCCCGCTGCATCGTCTGGTGTCCCCGGGCGTCCTAGTGGAATCATCATCGCACCCATTTGGCGCATCTGTTCGGGAATACCGAGAGAGATGTTTTCTCCTTCACGCTCAATAGTTTCGGCATTATCTTTTGCAGCCGTTAAGCGCGTGTCGATGAAGCCGTAGCAGACACAGTTAACTTGCACATTGTAACGACCCCACTCTTTTGCTAGCGTCTTGGTAACACCTGTGATGCCAGCTTTACCTGCCGAGTAGTTGACCTGCCCCGCGTTGCCATAGACGCCAGAGACCGACGAGACATTGACAATCTTACGTGCTTTAGGACGCCCACCCGCACTTTGCTCTTTTTTCGCGGTATCACGAATATAAGACGAAGCTTCACGCAAAATGCGAAATGGTGCGGTCAGATGTACGTCAAGCATAGCGTACCATTGTTTGTCGGTCATGTTCTGGATGACGCTATCCCACGTATAGCCAGCGTTGTTGACGATAATATCGAAGCCGCCAAAGGTATCGAGTGTTGATTTGATAAGGCGAGCGGGAAATGCCTCATCCGTCACATCGCCCATGACAACGAGAGATTTACTCCCTGCGTTACGAATGGCAGCGGCAGTCTCTTCGGCGGGTGCAGGATCGAGATCGCTCACGACAACTGAGGCTCCTTCAGAAGCAAAGAGTTTTGCTGCTGCGGCTCCAATGCCACGTCCTGAGCCAGTCAAAATAGCAACTTTGCCATCAAGCATACCCATGACATGCTCCTTGATTAATACCTGATGAGGACGCGATACATCGATCCCTACATTTAGCGCTTGGGAAGGGCAGCGGTGAAGGTGCCTGCAACCTTGACATCGCCGTTTTGGTCGGTGGCCTGCACTTTGCCTGAGATACGTGCCTCACCATCAACCTCGGTCTTCTCAATGACGGTACCTGTGCAAGTGATGGTGTCGTCGAGATGAGTCATACCTTTAAAGCGCACATTAAACTTTCGTAGTGCGCCAGGACCAACATAGTCGCTGAGCAATTGTCCCACAAAGCCCATGATGAGCATGCCGTGTGCGATAACGCCGCCGGTCCCAATCATCTCGCCAACCTTTGGGTCTGTATGCAGTGGATTGAAGTCGCCCGACGCACCCGAATAACGTACCAGTTGGTTGAGAGTGACGGGATTTTTGACCAGCATTGGAAGCTCGTCGCCCACCTGCACCTCATCGTAATAATGTACTGTTGGAGTATGAGTATTTGTCGTTGTCATGCCTGTATCTCCTTATGATGCAACCATCTGTAGGAACCGATTGATCGCGTCCTGGTATGGAATAGATTGCTAAGAGGACGTGATCAATCGGTCCCTACACATTACGTGATCGTCTCGCATGTATTTTATTCGCGTACAACAATTGTGGTGCGTGCATTTAATACTGGTTGATTATGCTGATTGGTATAGTGTGTCTCGGTGGTGACAATATCCATTGAGGAGCCGTCTTTGCCCTGACGATTCTTGCCGTCGAGAATGGTGGTGACGCCCGTGATGATGTCGCCGGGGTAGATGGGAGCGAGATATTCGTATTCTTCTTCGCCATGCAGAATACGCATAACATTGATGCCCACGCTTGACAAGTTATTGCCCCCCTGCCTGTTACCCCAAAAGTTAAATGTGGTTGGGCTAGTAGGATAGAGAGGAGTATCTTTGTAGCCTGCAGCTTGTGCTGCTTCACGACTATGATAAATAGGGTTAGGATCGCCAATGGCGAGGGCTAGCTCACGGATTTTGGCGCGTTCAACCTCGATGGTGAACGGGGAAAAGCTTTGACCGACTTTGCTCTTATCAAACATATCGTGTTGCTCCTTCGCAGGTTTGAGTGCTCATTAGGAACGCTTGCCGTGCAATCAGTATCTGATGTAAACGCGCTCATTGTCAAGTTTATAAGCAATGAAAGAGCAGTCAAGTCTTTACAAATTCTTTAAACGTTTCTCACGCTTTCCAGAGAACATATAGATATAATGCCAGTGGTGAGCCACAAGAACTTATAGGAGAACATTATTCATGGCAGATATAATTGATACGACGATCCACACGCCAACAGAGCGTGTTGTACCAGCATCAAGTGGGCAAGAGTCACCCTGGCTGTGGAGCCGAATTGCGCTTGGTGCAGTCGTGCTTCTTTCCATTTTTATGAATTTCTTTCAACTGGGCCAAAACGGATATGGAAATCTTTACTATGCTGCTGGTGTCCGAAGTATGGCCGACAGCTTACATAATTTTTTCTTTGTCTCATTTGATCCAGGGGGCTTTGTTACCATTGATAAGCCACCGCTCGGTTTCTGGCTACAAACGCTCAGCACAAAAATTTTTGGCTTCACGCCTTTTAGTATCTTTTTCCCACAGGCACTTTGTGGCGTGCTAGCAGTACTCCTGCTCTATTATCTAGTACGTCGTCACTTTGGTGTCGTTGCGGCATTGATTGCAGCCCTCGCATTAGCCGTAAGCCCGATTAGCGTCGTTACTAACCGTAACAACACGATTGATGGAACGCTGGCACTGGCACTCTTGCTTGCTGCATGGGCGGTCATTCATGCCGCAGAAACGGGTAAATTGCGCTGGCTATTATTAAGTGCTGTGTTTGTTGGTCTTGGTTTCAACATCTTGGAGAAGGACTATCATAGCGGTGGATGGCGCGGTTGGTTACTGCCTATTGCACTAATAGTAACTGCTGGGGCGCAAATCTATATGCTCTCAAGCTATCCAACGTGGTCGGCGTGGATGAGTCCGCTCATCGGGATTCTCACTGCTTTGACAGTAATTGCTCTGATTGTACTGCGTTTGAGACCCCAGTTAAAATTGAGTACATCCACAGTACGTGTCGCGGTTATTGCGGTGAGTGTTGGCATGTTCGCGCTCCTTGTAGCTCCGACAATATGGTCTGGATATTCAGTTATTCGGAACACGGAGTCTTCTGCACCGGCGGCTGGACCTACTGCGCAGGGTAATGGGAGCAGTTTCCCTGGTGCAAATGGTCAAAGCACAAGAAACACACGCATAGAACAAAATAACGTCGCTGATCTCGCAAGAGCATTTGGGGTTGATGGAGCGGCCCAAACTGATCCGGCTCTCATTTCCTATCTTGAGGCTCATCAAGGTAACGCGAAGTTCCTGGTTGCTGTGCCGAGTGCAAATGCAGGAGCGCCAATCATTCTTGCTACAAACAAGCCTGTGATGGCGATGGGTGGTTTTAGTGGAGGCGACCCCATTTTGACCGTGAGCGATTTGCAGGCTCTCATTAACACTGGAACAGTACGCTACTTTCTCATCAGTTCGTCACAGTCCACTCAGAGGTTGATTGACGAGCTTCCTGAGCAGTACCGCGAGGTATTGCCTGGCCGTGGCGGTTTCGGTGGCTTTGGACAACAAAGTGCCTTGTCAAGCTGGATAAGCAAGCATTGTAGTACAGTCCCAACCAGCGATTGGTCTTCAGCAGGACGCTCTAGTGCAACTGGCAATCAATTGTACGATTGTGCTGCACCTAAAGCGTAGTAGTGAGAAATAACTGTAGTACACCATCAAGGGCCATTTGTCTGGGGTAAGGGCATCCCCTTCAGTCATAGAAGTAACCTCGTTACATAATGCAGAGGGATTCTTGCGATCTCTCCGCTATTTAGTCCAGATGCCCACCTGTCATTAACACGCCTAACTGTTCTTCTGTGGCTTCGGGTCCAACGATATCGACGATTTTGCCTTCGTACATGACGGCGATACGATCGGAGAGGGAGCGAATTTCGTCGAGTTCGGCGGAGATCAGCAGAACGGCTTTGCCTGCGTCACGTTGCTCGATGAGGCGACGGTGAATGAATTCGATGGCCCCAATGTCAACACCGCGCGTAGGTTGCGCCGCGATAAGCATCACCGGGTCAGTAGCAAACTCGCGTGCAATAATGACTTTTTGCTGATTGCCGCCAGAGAGCGCACGCGCGAGTACCTCAATCGAGGGTGTGCGTACATCGAATTCACTGACGAGACGGTTGGCCCATGTTGCAATATTCCTAAGCATCAGGACGAAACCACGCCACGAGAATTGGCGCGAACGTTGACGCCCTAGAATCGTGTTGTCTTCTATCGACTCGGCTAACACGAGACCACTGCCACGACGGTCTTCCGGTATATGTGACATACCAGCAAGGCGTACCTCACGCGCATCCATGTTGGTGATGTTACTCGCTCTATCAACACGACCCGCTCCTGCTGGCGTGATTGTGATGCTTCCACGCGTCGCTTTACGCATGCCGCTCAAGACCTCGACCAGTTCGCTTTGACCGTTGCCCTCGACACCAGCAATGCCTAGAATTTCACCCGCATGTACGTCGAGGCTAACACCATGTAGAATTTCAAGACCTCGATCATCTTGCGCGTGCAGGTCTTCAACATGCAACACACTAGGACCAGGCTTACTCGGTGTTTTGTTGATGCGTAGCAAGACCTCACGTCCAACCATCATACGTGCGATCTCGGTCTGATTCGTCTCTCGTGTAACCAGTGTGCCAACATTCTTGCCACGTCGCAATACGGTGATGTTATCCGTTAGTTCCAGCACCTCGCGTAGTTTATGTGTGATAAAGATAATGGTCTTGCCCTGCGCAACGAGGCCGCGTAGTACAGAGAAGAGCTCAAATGTCTCCTGTGGCGTAAGGACCCCTGTTGGCTCGTCCATGATAAGAATGTCTGCCCCTCGGTAAAGCACTTTGAGGATTTCCACACGTTGTTGTAGACCAACGGAGAGGCGCTCGATGCGTGTATCTGGTTCGATGGGTAGACCATAGTGTTTGCTCAAAGCGAGGATGTCGGCGCGTGCCTTACGGAAATTGAAGGGAGAACTGAGTCCACCGGGTTCGCGCCCAAGCACAATATTTTCTGCGACGGTGAGTGGCGGAATGAGCATAAAGTGTTGATGTACCATGCCAATACCGAGACGAATAGCGTCACGCGGCCCTGTGATGGAAGCGACACGGCCATTGATCAGAATTTCACCACTATCAGGGCGGATCATACCATAGAGAATGTTCATAAGTGTCGATTTGCCTGCACCATTCTCGCCTACTAACGCATGTATTTCACCCTTGCGTACCGAAAGATGTACGTTAGCATTGGCAACAACGCCCGGCCATGCCTTACTAATGTTGCGCATTTCAACTGCGAGGGGAAGAGCAGGTTCCTCGACAGGTTTAATCATTGTACTTTCTTGCATATGTTTTTGTTCCTTGTTTATTCAGAGCCGGGTTCGTATGGAATGCCGTCTGCTGCTGGGGCGGTAGTGCGTCCGACGAGGCCAACAAGGGCAACGAGTGTTAGAATATAGGGTAGAGTGCTGAGCAGGTTGGGCGAGATGCCGGTGTCCTGTAAGCGGGGGCTGAGCGCTTCACCAAGACCGAAGATGAGACATGCTCCTGCTGTTCCCAACGGGTTATATTTACCAAAAATCATAGCGGCTAGTGCTATATAGCCGAGACCAGCGGTCATATTTGTGTTGAAGATGCCTGCGATACCTTGTGATAAGAATGCACCTGCTAGGCCTGAAAGTAGTCCACTTCCAATAACGCAGAGATAGCGTACCAGTTGCACATTGACGCCTGCCGTGTCTGCAGCTTGTGGCTGCTCACCTACCGCCCGAATACGCAGACCAATATTGGTGCGGAAGAGCAGGAATTGTATGCCGAGCAGAATCACTAGCGCGACATAGAAAATGATGTTTTGTTGAAAGAGGACTGGACCAATAAAGGGAATGCTGGCAAGTGGTCCCAGCGCGACAGCAGGGATACGCAGTTCTGGTCTAAGCGCAGGGACGCCTTGTCCATGTGTCTGAATAGTGAGTAAATAGTCGGTCAGACCAAGTGCTGCTATGTTGATGGCAATGCCACTTACAACTTGATCGGCCTTGAAATTGATGGAGACAATGGCATGCACGAGGGCCATTAAGCCGCCTGCAATTATGGCACCGATGATGCCACCGAGAACACTGTGCGTTGCTAACGCTGTCAACGCGCCTGCATACGCTCCTGTGAGCGTCATGCCCTCCATCGCAATATTGACGACACCACTGCGTTCGGAGATCACACCACCAAGTGCTGGCAAGAGTAGTAATGCACCAAATTGGAGTGTTGCACTCCACAAATCGCTAGAGGTGATGACACGTAAAAGAATTTGTAAAAACACTGCTACTCCTCACTCTTCCGTAGTGGAACTTCTCTATAGTCGGAAAGCGGGTCGTGCCCTTCCGTGTGTTCAATGACAGCAACGGAACTACCCTGTGGTGCACTTGCCTCTCTGTCTTCTACTTGTGGTGCATCTTCAACCATTGCTAAAGCGGCCTCTGTCGAGCCTGTGACACTTGGAACGATGGAGGGGCGACGACTCAAACGCGCCCAACCGGGCAATGAGCGTTGAATCGTGGGCAAAAATTCTGCGGCAATGCTAAAGAGAACAAGGGCCTGAATAATATACACCAGATCGCCCGGGATACCAGCATCTGCTTGCATGAATGTACCACCTTGACGCAAGCCACCAAACAGGAGTGAACCAAAGAATACACCGATGGCAGTCGTGCGACCAAGCAGCGCGACACCAATCGCGTCAAAGCCAGTTGAGTCGATGCTAAATGTGTTGGCGATAAGGTGATACGGAAATTGCCCCATTACATTTAACGCACCAGCAAGACCGGAGAAGGCTCCTGCAACTGCCATGACCGCGAAGAGATTGCGCTTGACGGGAATACCAGCATAGCGTGCGGCTTTAGGATTTTGCCCGATCACGCGCACTTCGTAGCCAAAAGCGGTACGGGAAGTAATAAACCAGTAGATGACAAGTGCAAGCAGTGAGACGAAGATACCCATGTCAACGAGGTATGAGTCGGGAGAAGATAGCTTAGGCAGAATTGTGCCTAACGTCTGATTGTAAAAGACCGCAACACTAGGAATGATGCCGTTTGCGGGAATCGTAGAGGTCACATTGGACTGTTTGGGGTCCTTAAATGGTCCTGTGATCAAGTAATCAGTGACGTAGAACGCGATCCAGTTAAGCATAATCGTGGTGACTACCTCGTGTGCTCCGCGCCACGCCTTGAGAAGACCAACAATACCCCCCCATACAGCGCCCGCAAACATACTACCAATAATCATAAGGGGTACAAGGATCCAGCCTGGAAGACCTGGCAGCCGAAAGCCAATAATGGCGGCTGTCATTGCACCCATTGCTAGCTGTCCCTCTGCTCCAATGTTAAAGAGTCCGGCACGGAAAGCAATGGCAACCGAGAGACCTGTGAGAATCAAGGGGCCAACACGAACGAGCGTAGATGAAAGCGTTTGTGTATCGCCAAAAGAGCCTTGATATAAGTCCTGGAATGCGGTGATGACCGCACTGAAGCGATCTGGAAGTGAGCCAGACGATGTAAGCATAATCACGATAGCGCCCGCGATGAGTGCCAGGACGACGGCAAAAAGAGGACGCCCAATCGAGTTTCTTACTCTGCGTAACTGGGTTATAAGAAGCGTCGATGTGGAAGTCCTATGTAGTGTTGGCGCAGCCATAAAGAGCATCCTCCTCTGCGAGAAGCGGCACACACCGCTTGACTGCTGAAATTAGTGTTGAGAACACACCTATCATAGCATTAGGGCAACAAAGAAACAAGCAGAGAATAATAACATAGGTGGAGCGTGTTGTGACACCTATGTTATTATTCTCTGCTTTGAAAAAATTCGGGTCTGCGTCCAAAGAAATGTAGTCCTTTGAGGCTCATGACGATTTCGCCTTCCTGGTTGACGAGTTCACAAAGTGAGCGAATAACGCCCATGTTGGGCCTGCTCTTGGATGCTGTACTTTCTAGAACGGTGAGTCGGCCTTGTAGTCTTTCGTCGGGATGAACGGGCCTGCGCCAACGTACTTCATCAACGCCAGGAGATCCCATGCTAATGGTATCATTGAGTAAGTTATCGACTAAGAGGCGCATGAAGAGGGCCGAGGAATGCCAGCCACTAGCAACCAGCGTGCCAAAGGCGGAATGTTTGGCTTGTTCGGGGTCAACGTGAAATGGTTGTGGGTCATATTGCTTGGCGAATGCGATGATTTCTTCCGCGCTTGCAGACGTGCTACCCAGGTTAATGACATCCCCGACCTGAAAATCCTCAAAATAACGTGTCGGCATCGTATCTCCTTGTCTTGTATCTCTCAATCTATTGTCGCACACACGCTTCATTTTATCTCATTGAAATACAGTGCAAGATGTTGCATTGCCCCGTTCCTCTTGTTACAATAGCTTGCAGAAGAAAGAATAATTATATCTACGGAGTACAAAACATTATGGCCTCATCCACAGCAGCAGAGGGGCAGATTTTTATTGGCCCAGGCGTGAGCCGTTTCAAACAGATTGTAACACTGAGTGGCGTATTTGCTATAACCGCTCTGGTTCTGTGGATTGCCATTCACCAGGGTGCCTCAGCAATCGGAAGTACAATCTCCGCCATTGTATTTATTATTGGCTTTGTGCTGTATTTGCGTATTGTGGCTCCGATTCCTTTTACAATTAACATTGAACCGCAGGCATTGATCAAACGCAGTCGCGATGGTGAAGAGATTGCGCTTCCCTGGTCAGAAGTGACACGTATCAAAGAAGAATTTTTCCCCAATGGAAAACGTATCAGCATCACGGTATATCGTAAAGTTACAGACCCTGAGCAAAAAGCTAAAGCGTGGGCTGTCTATCGCGATGATGTGACCGATTTGGATGGGTTGGCAGAAGCCCTCAAACAGGCGATACCAGAAACATGTCAATGGCAGAGCGAAACAGTTCACGAATAGGATAGTTGTGCTGTTAGCGTGATACAATTTAGAGAAACACGCGAAGGAGATCATTGTTGCATGCCAATTGCTATTGTTGTACATGGAGGTTCAGGGAGTATCTCTGCTGACCATATCGAAACTGCGAAAGCTGGTTGTCAGGAAGCTGCACTGATCGGGTGGCGTATTTTGCAAGCTGGAGGAAGCGCGCTCGATGCAGTGGAGGTCACAGCACGTGTCTTGGAGGATAACCCAAACTACAACGCGGGAACCGGCTCTTGCCTCACCGCTACTGGTACTATCGAGATGGATGCAGGGCTGATGGAGGGCAACACGCTTCAGGTTGGGGCCGTTGCCAGTGTTGAACGTATCAAAAATCCTATCTCGCTAGCACGCCGTGTGCTTGAAAGTCCCCAGGTGTTACTCACCGGACATGGGGCATTTCAATTTGCAATAGATCAAGGTATTCCTTTGTGCCATGAGGAAGACTTACGAACAGAGCGACAGTACCAGAACTGGCAACGCTTACGCGAAGAATATACTGCAACATCGGCGCAAGGAGAGCCAACTTATCATCGACGCGAAATAGGAAGTATTCCTGCGCGGGAAGAGACGCAACATGACCTTCCGCTACAGATGAACTCGCCAGAAAACGGGAAGAAGCCTGATGATAAACATGGAACTGTTGGAGTCGTTGCTATCGACTACGCTGGAAATCTGGCAGCAGCAACATCAACAGGTGGTATGCCTTATAAACTTCCAGGACGTGTAGGCGATTCTCCACTCGTCGGATGTGGCTTTTATGCCGACGAAAATGCTGCGATCTCTTGTACTGGAAATGGCGAAGACTTTACACGTCTGCTTATTGCGAAACGTGCCGCCGATAATGTTGCTCGTGGTATGAGCGCACGTGAAGCGGCAGAGGCAACGATTGCTTTTCTTGGGACGAAGGCTGAGGGAACGGGCGGACTCATTATAGTGGATCGCGTTGGTAACGTTGGCTTTTCCTGGAACAGTCAGAATATGGTCTATGCGTATCTCACGCAAGATATGACTGAGCCCATAAGTGGTGTGTAGCAAGCAATTCATATTGTGTACGGTCTAGATGTAACATATCAGGACTGTACACAACAGATGCTACCACTCTCAGGAGACGGTAGGGGCCCAATTCATTGCGCCCACGGACGAGCGAAGCAATGTCCCGTGCTTCAATAAATTTTTGTGCTTACACTAAAATGTAACCAGCGCTACGTTTATTACGTCTAATGAAGATAGAGAGATAGTATGCAAAAGAGATCAGGGCGAACAAGACTAGCACGCTCAGCATCTGCAGCGATGAATAGTGCCAATGTTACTTCCGCGGTAGGTATGGGCGAGACGGCTGGCCGTTTGCGTGCCAGGCGAAGTTCGCTTTTTACACAGACGGTTATCTGGATCACAGGGCTGATCTGTATGGCCTTTTTGTTGGGGTCATTAGCGCAGGCGTGGTCAAATAGCCAATTGGCACAACAAGTGCAGGCTGCTCAACAGCAGCTCAAGCAAGCACAGGCTCATCATCAGGAACTCACGAAGGCGGTTAGTCATTATCAGGACGCCTCAGTGATTGAGAACGAGGCTCGGCAACAATTAGGCTATACTCGACCCGGCGAGCATCCAGTTGTGGTCGTTGGCAGCGACAATGCACAGCAACAGGTGACAAAGAGGCGAGCAGATACACAAGCAAAACAGGGTTTCTGGCAGGACTGGTGGAATGCCTTTTTTGGTAATTAACATTTGAAATATATTTGTGTTGTAGAACGTATTAATAGTAGGATCAGCAGACAAAAGTTTTAGTTGCTTGACACTACTTGTATGATGAATGTATAACATAAATAAGTACAAACAAAAACATTTTAACAACATGGAATGAACACATGAAACGACAAGGCGCCCGCGATGTATTTGCTCTTATGCTTACAGAGCTCCAGCTTAGCCTGGAGCATCTTGTATTAGAGCTTATTGAGGCGCGTTTCACGGTATAGACGAAGTATTCATTTTCCGAACGGAACGCTTAGATACCTCTAGCGTTCCGTTTTTTTATATTCTTATAACTTTTAACTTTTTAAAGTACGTCGGTCAATCGAAATTGGCTTTGTGAAGGAGTTTTTGGTAATGCGTCCACTCATTGGGATACCCTGCCATGCAGGGGTACGTGCGGAGACAGAGCGGCCTATCTATTATAACAATAGGACCTACATTCATGCAGTGGAGCGTGCGGGTGGTGTACCTATTCTCATCCCGATCTTTGATGATCTTGACGAGCTATATACGCTTCTCCCTCGGTTAGATGGTTTACTACTTTCAGGTGGAATCGACGTTGATCCAAGCAATTATGGTGAGGAGCCTCACCCACTTCTTACAGATACCAATTCAAAGCTCGATGAATTAGAGTTAGCAATGGCGCGTTGGGCCTTTGATAAAAATATTCCCACTCTCGGCATTTGTCGTGGTATGCAGGTATTGAATGTTGCGCTGGGTGGAAGCCTCTATCAGGACCTCGGCGATTTGTATCCAGGGAGCCTGCGGCACAAGAACTGGGATTTGCCACGCAATACGATTGTACATTCGGTTCGCATTGATGCAGGGAGCCGCATGGAGCAAATTCTTGGCATAAGCGAGATACGTGCAAACAGTCTGCATCACCAAGCGGTCAACAAGCCTGGTGCAGGTGTGCGCGTCACGGGCTGTGCTGAGGACAGTGTACCAGAGTTGATAGAGGTTCCGGGGCATCGCTTCATGCTCGGAGCGCAGTGCCATCCCGAAGAAATTTACATGGACGAGCCAGCATGGGCGCGACTCTTCGTCGCCTTTGTAGAGTCCTGTACCAAACCCGTTGTACGCTCAATTGAGTCTGTGCAAAAGGTGGAGCAAGTGACACCAATTGGCATTGGTGTAGTCTAATATATGTGTAAACAGGGGGCATGACAGGGGCAAGCCCTGTCATGCCCCTATTGTGTTTTATTTCGCGTTCACAACCACCAAGCGTTTCCGAACGTGTACCGTATGGAATGCTCTTCTGTGAGCATTCACAAGAACTGCTTATATGTTCTTTTTCTTTTTTATTTGTTCACAAAAGGAAACGTAATGCTTTCGAGAAAAGTTAATGTATGTAAACATGACCAAGACAAAGACAACGATTTGACGCCAACATATTGTGCGAGAATACTGATGTTTAAGAAGAGAAGGAGGGTGTTTTGCTATGGAATGTTGGATTTGTACGACGTGTGGTACGCAGTTCGCACAGAGTCAGGAGCCGCCGAAAGAGTGTCCTATCTGTCTTGATCAGCGTCAATACGTAGGGTACGATGGGCAAAAATGGACGACACAGAGCCCGCTTTGCACTGATGGACTGCATAATACTATAAAAGAACTTGAGCCAGGACTCAAAGGCATAGGTTCGACTCCTGCCTTTGCTATTGGGCAGCGTGCGTTGCTTGTTCAGACGGAGCAGGGTAACATTCTTTGGGACTGTATCTCGTTTTTGGATGATGAGACGATTAAAGCGGTTGAGCAGTTGGGAGGAATAGAGGCTATCGCCATCTCTCATCCGCACTTTTATAGCTCTATGGTGGATTGGGCCAATGCCTTTGATGCACGTATTTATCTACATGAGGCTGATAAGCGGTGGGTGATGAGACCAAATGAGCGCATAACCTTCTGGTCCGGTGAAACACAACCCTTGCTGGAAGATATTACGCTGGTACGTCTGGGAGGACATTTCGCGGGTAGTACCATTTTACATTGGGCAAGTGGTGAAGGGCTGCTACTGACAGGAGACACCATTCAGGTTGTTGCTGACCATAGCTGGGTTAGCTTTATGTATAGCTATCCGAATCTCATACCATTGCCAGCATCCGAAGTGGGAAGAATGCGAGATGTCATTGCGCACTATGATTTCGAGCGTTTATATGGTGGATGGTTTCCTACTGTTGTGGCTAAAGACGCAAAAAATGCTGTACTGAGATCGGCGGATAGATACATCCGTGCGTTAGAGCGTCCACTGGCGTAAGTAGCAAGGAACATTGCTTGTATAGATAGAGCACTTAAGTTAATGGTGAGGATGAGGAACTTTGACAATTTCTCCTGGGAAGAGGGGAAAATCAAGGAAGTGAACAGCTTAAAGTAGTGGCCGTATGTTAAAGTAGCGTTCTGTGAATCGTTCAGGTGTAATCTTTGGATAACGTCCTTTGCCCAGTTGTGCTAATACTTCCTGGTAGGCCGCATCCAGCTCATCTAAGGTAATGCGTTTTTGCTGAACGAGAAGCTTTACGTCCTCGATATCGCGAGTCGCTCCGCGCTCTATCTTGCTAAGAGCAATACTATAAAAGTCAAAATAGAACACGTCGATGCTACCATAGCGACCAAGATATTGTGAATGTGCCTCCCACTGTGAGGGTAGAGGAATAAAATCTTTTGGTGATGCAAATTCAATATTGATCTGCATTTGCTGAATAAGTCGTTGTATGGTGACGATGAGGTCTCCTTCGTTTGCACCGCCTACCTGTATGTCGATGTCTTGCGTAAAGCCAGGTCGTACTCCTGCATGAACAAGCGCTGCACCACCTACAAGATATAGGCGTCCTTGTTTGCGGAATGTTCGTCCTAACTGTTGAAGGAATGACTCGATAGCCTTTTTATCGACATTAGGTCGCATGCTCATTGTGGACTCCTTGCTAGCAACATCTTTCTTATATTCATGCTCAAGAAGTTGTGTTAGAGGGACTTTTTGTTTTCGGTGACGACTTTCTTCTTGCCATAAGAGATGATCTATTTGATTTTGCCAATCACCGATAAAGATGAATGGTAAGCCTGTACGCTGTTGTTCAAAGGCTTGTAATCTGGTCAATCCCCATTTGCCATTGTGATATGCAGGTGGTGGTAAATTACGGGATTGCCATAGATGTGTAAAAGGTTGTTCTGGGAAGTTGGGGAGATATCCTAGCGCTAATGCTAAACAGATAGACCACATTCTTTGCAGATAGAGTGCAGCTAAGACGGAGGTAGTTATTTGCTCGGCTATCTCTTGTTTGCTTGTTTGTATTGCCTCAAGTATGGTATCAGCTAATTCAGGATGAAGTAGGAAAAGAGAGATACTTGCATCTCGTATACGTGAATTTTCGTTTTGTTGAGCTAAACGCTGAATTAGCTCAATGGGAGATATCTGGTCTTTTTGAGTAAGAGAGGAAGTATGGTCAAGACCTATCAGATACTCAATACCCCACATATGGAGGAGGTTGATAAGTCTATCGGCTTCCTCCCATGGGGCATCTGTAGAGGTGTTGAGTATCTGACTCATAGTTGGTGCTTTCCACAAATATCTGGCAGCGTGTGACAATAATGAGCGTAGGACCGCTCTTATCGTCACAAATATCTGACGGTTTTTCTCACATATATTTGGCGAAACCCTGCTTATCGTCACACATATTTGGTCGAACCGTAACAGTTTCTTTTTATCTGTGCGTTTATGATATCCTCACTCCAAGCAAACTGTCAACTTCTGATGCGCTGGTACTTATTACTAGTTGGTAAACAGCGTGAATGTTCAACGATTTTTGAGCCGAAACGTAGGAATTCGGCGCGAATGCTGGGAATCGGCTGGCTCTCTCAAAGTGAGTCCGCCTCAGAAGCGGCTTGTTGCATACATATATTGTAAATTCATGGCAGTGCCACGCCGTTGCTCCAGCTTTTAAGCCCATCAGCCGATCATGCAACTAAATCCGCACCATTGGTGATTGTCACACATATTTGGCAGCAAGTGACAATAACGAGCACAGGAACACTCTTATCGTCACAAATATCTGACTGTTTTTCTCACAAATATTTGGCAGAACCCTGCTTATCGTCACAAATATTTGGTTGAACCATATTGGTTTCTTCTTATCTATAGGATCATGATATTCCCTACCTCAGCACACTGCCAACTTCTGGATGTGCTGATATGATCACTTAGTAGGAAAGCTTGGTCAATCGTGAAACGGGAGAAAAGACACTCGTGTTGGACATATGTCGAGCGTGTTTGGTTGATTCATTGTTTCATAAATATTCGTGTTGCAAAAACGAGAGCGAACCTGTAAAATCTGGTATATTCAGAAGATTGAGAGTATTCCTTTCCATGAATATCCGGCGTCTAAGTCCGTTCAAATGACGCCATTTTCAACCAGCAGACATCATTCTCTTGTGCATATGGTGGTACTTACGATAATCGCTGAGCCAGCATGACCTCGAAGAAATCATGCTGGAACGTGGTGTGAATGAGCCAAACATAATTTCAAAAAGAGACATAGTATATGGGCAAATTGCATCCTCTCACGAAAGTGAACGATGCGATTTTTTAAAAAAGTTCCTACAAAGTGAGAATATTAACTGCCTCTTGACCTCAAGGTTCTCCTCCAATGAAACTGGAGATGAACGCAGTATGACCTCTGTACCCTCTCTTCTTTGGTGGGTCTGCTTACGGTTGTTTGAGTCCTGCCTCCACGAGTGCCCGCTCCAAAAGTTCACGCACACCTAGGGCAACTGCCCATCGGTCAAGATACACCCAATCAAGGGTGCTTGCCTGAGTTCTCAAGACGCCAAGAATATCATTCCACTGCCGAGTAGAGACACCCCCGCCCATCTGGTACCACTCCAGCTTGTTGATGATGGTATTTTCAGGCGAAGCCATTGGAAAGGCCCGCCCTCCTTGCTGTAGGGGTTGTTGTATCACGTGGTGCAAGGCATCCTGGTCGAACGCGCGCGTTTTGAGAACGAAGACATCCACCTTCATAAACGTTTCGTTCGAAATGAGATTAAACGAGGAGCGACGCCGAATAGCGTCGCGTATCGAAGCCTCTACGATGTAGTAGTCGTTCTCGAGCAGTTTGACGAAGGGTCGCACCTGAGAGGGTTGTAGGTCCGCGACAATATCGACATCCTGAGTCGGACGAGCTTGCCCGAAAACGGAGCTGGCCACGGACCCACCAATGAGATAGGGCACGTTGAACTGCTCCAGCGCTTCAATGATCGGAGTCAACGTGCGTACAATATCAGTGATATTCATCGACATATAGAAAACATCCTCCTTTGCCATCGTTAAAGGGCACACAAGACAGTACAGAAAGTACGAGAAGAGAATCGGCAAGAAACGCCATCCTCGGAGGACTATTCCTCGCAAGTACCGGGAAAAGGAAGACCAGTGTTCTGTCTTAGGCTCTCTCTTCTTTCAGTCCGGCATCAACTAAGGCTCGTGCCAGGAGAGGGGCAGCATCAAGTAGTATAGCCAGCCTTTCAAGGGCCTCCACGTGAAGTGTGGATCCCTGAACTTTGAGCAGACCGAGCAAGTCGTACCAGACATCGTCGGCCCTTTCGCCACTACTCCTAAACTGCTCGAGGAGCAACACAGCGACGTCCTCTGGGGAGAGCACCTTGATGGGGTGACTTCCCTCGCTCAGCACCAGTGGACGTGCTCGGTCTAACATCTCTTTATCGCTCGCTCGCGCTTCCAGCGGCGACACGACGACTTTGAGCAGGGACACCAGGTGAATAAGGGTGAAAGACATTCCCTGTTGGAGAGCCGCTTGCACTTCGTTCAGATGGAAGAAGTACTTCGACACGAGTTGCTCACAGAGAGAGAGACTATGACGTGGTCCCAACGCTGCAACGACATCGAGTTGTAGCGTTGCACGTTGCATACCGTAGAGCGAACTCGCCAGCGAACCACTGAGGGCATAGGGAACATGCAGGCCATTCAGGGCCTCGAAGAGCGGGGTGAGCGTTGCTAGGAAGTCAGGGATACCGGTAGGATGTACATCGCGTTCCTGCAAGGTGATACGCAGCTCGTCGACCAAGTCTTTCCCGTAGTGTCTGTCAGCATAAAGAAGCAGCACCTCTTGCTCGGTAGCCCGTGGATGGAGCTGTTGTACATTGATTCTGCCACCCTCGATCATCGAGTGGCTCCAGGATTGAACAAAATTGAAACGCCTGGTCACGGGAGCTGCGCGTATCATGTCGATGAGTGCGCGTTCGGCATCGGGGCTCGTGTCAATCGATTGTGTTTTCATCCACGTTGCTCCAAAAAGTTCGCCTGATAAAAGTGTATCGATCAAGAGTACTTGGCCTACTAGTTATCGGTTTGTCATTTTCCACATATATTTGGCACTAGCTCAAACATATTTGAGCGTAGTGACACTCCTTATGTCGCAAATATTTGGCCGATTGTTTCACATATATTTGGGTTAGCCGTACTTGCTTTCGCCGAATCTGCAGCTTTATGATACTCTTATGAGTAAAGCTTGTCAATTTTTGGAGTGACAATTGTTGTGCCTAATCTAAAGGTTCTTTCGCACTTGTGGTGCTCATCAGGAGGCAGTGTTGCAAAAAACGTCATGGAAGGCTTGGCTGCTACTTTGATTCAAGTGAAAAATAAAAGTCAACAGAGGAATCAGACATAGCTTTCTCATTTCTTATCTTGGAGGGTCTTCAGATTCTAAAATACGAGAGATAGCTAATTCAAAAGCATGTTCGACACTTTGCAATTTCCATTTTCTGGCTGGTGTTCAGTACGGTCCAGTTCGTCAAGGTGCTCGGGTTACGGTTCTGGCAATTACCTCCTTGGACAATATCTATGACACTACCGTGGCAGTGAAACACAAAAACGGGCTCATGAACTCCCCTTATGTGGACAGTAGGCGGAACCATTCATAGATGAAGGTGAAGCACTATACTACAGTGCGGCTGCGAAATAGCTTGTGAAGGCACTTACGGCTTGTCAAAATAGAGGACGTGAAGAGGAGGATCAGAAGTACCTGTCTGAACTGGTGGACCATCATCGGCGCAAGCACAAATTCGTGTCGATGCTAGAGGCACAGTGTCGATAAAGACGAGAGCAGGATTTTGCACTCTCTTACTCTGTAACGTTTCTGAGAAATGAACCTCTTTCTTCTTTGAGCGTTTCAAGTACGTCAGCAACGGTCTTTGGAGAGATACGCCCTGTTTCTCCCATCCATCGGAAGAACTTTTTGAATGATGCCAGATAGGATGTGACGCTGGTGACGGAGGCCCACAACGCTTTCCGAGGAAACCAATCATCTAAAAATATCCAGACGTCACTGCTATTCGCCTCATCAAGTTTTTTCAGAGGCTCATAATACACGAGATAGTTCGTAAAAAAATCGATATTGCTGATATGATTTTGGATAGTTTTCTCACTCAAGCTCGACTGCTCAAGCCATATCTCAAAATCGTGAAGGATGGGTTGATTATAGGCTCGAATGGCTTGTACATGTTCATCATAATCGTAGGTATTGGCATCACTCATAAAAATCCCCTCGTTTTTTTGCAGAAGACTTCGCCTTGTCGCTCACTCAAGCCCTTGTAGATGCAACGTCACAACTTCCTTAAAATCATGCACTGCCATATTTTGTTGAGTTTCACACTTCCATACAGCCCTATCTAGTGTTCTAATCACCAGGTAATCGTTGTCAATGACTTCTGGCATTTGCTCCATGATGAAAAGATGCAAGGAAATGTTCTGCCGTCCTAGTGAGCAATCAGCAGACCGCAGTAGGAGGCGATGTTAGTCCTTTGAAAGGTCAAGTTTTCTTGAATGCGTCGATATTTTTTTCTTTAGACATAAGAAACTTTAGCAACGATTTATCCTGAAAACGGCATGTTTGTGTGATCCCAAGCATTAGCAAGTACTGAGGAGCAACGGATTTGAAGAAAAATCCTGATATTTTCCTTTGCACTGCCAGATGCCTGATCGCTCTTTCTGCCATATTATTGTTCCATGGAATATCGTCGTGTGCAGTAAAAGTAAAGAGGCTTTGTCTGTACCGCTTAAAACGACTTTGATATCTTGTAGTCAGATCGGAATGGTAGGTTCTGTCTATAATAACCCTTTCGTAGAACTGGTCTATCTGCTTGCGAAACATATGAAGATGTTTTTTCTTCAATCCATACGTTTGTACGGCTTCGAGAATAGGAACAATAAGGTTTTTTACCTCTAAGATGAAGGATTCAAATTCGCCATCGAAGGGGAACTTCCAGAGGTCGTCGTTCAGCTCACGAATCAAGTGAACAAGGCATTTCTGTTGTTGACTTTGTACAGAGTCATAGCCACTATAAAAATCAGAAATCAGTATGCCTTGATAGTCAGATAAAAGGTCATGAACAATTGTTGCCTCTCGTGTTTCTGTTAGTTTGAAGATCACGTGAGTTCCGTCAGTAAAGACCCATACATAATGATCTACGCCTTGAAGGTTTATTCTTGTTTCATCGGCATGAATGTAAGGGCTTTCTAATAAGTGCTTTACAAGCAATTGCTCTGTATCCGAATAGTAATGGGCAAAGTCCTTAAGAAAGCCGACAAGGTTCGCTTCAGCAACATGCACATTAAATAAGTCTTTTAGTGATTGAACAATAAGCCGATATGGAAGGC
>JAABUQ010002154.1_pt1 | contig 39808 bp, 31 predicted proteins | sample 5560001 | NCBI WGS metagenome assembly JAABUQ01 (sample SAMN10711888, study PRJNA513371) | rock metagenome | isolation source: Antarctica rocks | place: Antarctica: Victoria Land, Finger Mt nord | collected 2015-12-18
CGAACTGGCTACGGAACAGTTCTCCACACAGCGGCTCATAGACGACATTGGTCGCGAAGAGCTGCTCAGCCCAGTCAGGAGTGGCAGTCAAACGTTCCACATTTTCACGCGTACCAAACCAGTCGGGGTCATTCATCCAGGTTTGTTTATGCGCCTGTCCATCAAAGTTGGGAATTTGCTCGGTCAACTCTAAGTTATAGAGCGCCATATCCTGAGCCAGGCGAAGTTTGTCCATTCCATTTACACACAGAGCGTTGTTGATCATGTTTGACGGGGCGTCACGCTGTGCTGGCGTGAAGACGTGCATGCCAAGGCCATATTCGGGATGCATTGCCGCGCCTACGTGCGTCTCGACACACTTGTTCCAACTTCTGTCCCAGGTGCTAAACACGTTCTGGCTCTTTGCCATCGCGAGAGTTTGTTGAATCTGACGCTCCGTATTCGCCTCTCGAATGTAGAAGGTCCGGTGCCATTGCTCATTAGGGTCGCGGAAGATATGCCAATCAGAGGACTTCATTTTTGTCCATCTAGGATCATAACCTTCAGTTCCATCAGCAAAAGCGTAAAGCCAACCCTGCAAGAGATACCGATTAGGGTCGGGCTGAACATCAACCGTCACGTCCTCATAAACGCTGGGACTGCGTCCTTTCGGTGTGAAATAGTTGAAGGAGCGACTATCCGATCCCGAAAATGTAGCGGCACCCGCCCCTGCGTTTGTTACATTAATTGCTGGCCCAGTGTTTAAATCTGCCATAGGTTCTTTCCTCCATACGAGCATAGTGCTCCTCATGAACACTTCTGTAATGAGCGGAGTACCTGAGAGGTACTCTTACAATGAGCCTGTGGGTGTAAATTTGTCGAAGAAGATTCGATCTTCACTAATGCCTTTTTGCACAAGTACAGGAATGGTAGCGTCGATCATAGGTGGTGGACCACAGAGATAAGCTTGCGCTGTAGCTTGACCAGCTTCTATGGTGCGGTCCAGGACATCAGTGATCAGCCCTGTTTCTCCTTCCCACTTGTCCTCTTCTGTAGCCATAGAGAGTGCTGGAATAAAACGGAAGCCAGGGAATTGCTCTGCCAACCGTTGTAGATGGTCCAGATAGAACAAGTCCTTTTGAGTTCTTGCTCCATAATAGAAAGTGACGTTGCGCTTGATGCCACGCTCTGCCATGTCGTTGAGCAGTGACCAAAGCGGTGCCATGCCAGAGCCACCACCAATGCAGATGATGTCGCTATTCGATTTCTCGTGGAGCATAAAGACGCCATATGGCCCCTTCACCTCCACTTCCTGACCAAGAGTGAAACCACCTTCCAGGAGACTAGAAAACCGACCACCTGGAAAGACCTTGATGATGAATTCCAGTCGGTCGCTGACACGGGGAGTATTTGCCATAGAGTAAGCGCGGTATTCGTTACTACCAGGGATACGGAGAGAAGCATACTGACCAGCGTTGAACTTCAACCTCTCCTCTGGATGAACGAATTTGAGCACAAGGCGCTTGATATCATGCGTGAGCGGTTCGATTTCCTCAACGGTGGTCATTACTGTGACGATGGGGATGCCTAAGCGGATCACATCCTCATCGTAGTTGATCAGCTCTACATCCAAATCGCTGTATGCATGGCAGCGACAGAGCAAAACATAGCCTTCGTCGCTCTCGGACTCAGGCAATGCAAAGGTGGAGTATTTATCCAACTCGATATCGCCATCAAGAAGAAACGACTTACACGCACCACACTGCCCTTCTCGGCATCCATGCGTCAACGATACGCCCTGACGAAACGCGGCGTTGAGTACGGTTTCGTCTTCGTTCACTTCGATCTCAATATCCACTGGTTGAAATCGGACCTTATGTGTAGGCATACCGCAAATCTTTCTGTAAGGGCAAGATGCTTCCCTGTTCAGCACTGATCGTGTTTGTATCCAGGCTGAACAAGCAGAAGTATCTATCTCGCCTTTTTGGACTCTAGGAGACAGAAGCCGAATGTTCCTGTCTCCCGAAATTCACTAAGGGGTTAAAGAAGAACTTTACTTGATAGTGAAGCCCTTGCGATACTCAGTCATATGAGCTTCTCGTTGCTCGGGAGTCATTTGATTGAGCAGCACATTGGGACTTTGGAACTCAATGCCCTTGAGATTATCCAATGTCCACATCGCCTTATCCTCGAAGATGACGTGAGGCTGTGGAATGAGTGTCTTACCATCGGGACGGACGAAGCCTTGATCCTTGATGACATCGACCAAATCCCACCCGTGATAACAGGTCTCCCACTCACGCTTGCCAACCAGCCGACCCATTGCAGGAGTCTCACGGCCCTGATATGTGCCTCGGAACACCTCTTTATCGGTCCAGTGACATGTCTTAGAGCAGTATGTGCGCACCTGACCATCAACGGTATCCATGATTGTATCTTCACGGATAAGACATGGAACCAGGCAGGTCCAGCAACGATGCGGATACACATAGCCAGTGTCCTCGAAGGCGATTGGCTTATGACCGTTTGGCTGGGATAGGCGTGCATAGTGCTCCCACCACTTGCCATACTCGTTGTACCACCCCGGATACTTAAACTCGAACCACTCGAAGTCTTCCTCGGTCATAGGGTCGATGCGCCAGAAATTAGCGAACCAGCCAGTGGCGAAGAACTGAGCAACCTTATGCACATAACCCTTATTCGCGATACGGTTCCAGGACTCTTCGATATCCTCGTGGTGAATCTTTAGTCCGTATTTCTCCAATGGCAGCAGATAACTGCGATAGTAGTCATCATAGATCCAGCGTCGCCACATCTCGGCGTAACTCTCACGGTTCTTACGACGATCCTTTGTGCCATATTCGATGAAGGTGCCAATAGCTGCATCGACGAGGCAGTGGTTATTCCAGTATGCGTACTGGAGGTCACGCTCTATCAAGAGTCGATTATCAGGGTCGGATAGCGCCATTAAAAGTGTGGAGTAGCCATTACTGATGTGTCTTGACTCATCGGACTGGACCGAGAGAAAGACCGTGGGAAGGAGATAGTCCCCATTGGCAGCCGCTTCCGATGGCATCGCCACGAAGAGCGTATTAGTGAAAGCGGTTTCGGCGACAATCTGGAGGTAAACATTTGCCGCTGTCACTGCATCACCAGTGGTGAAGCCTTCACCAAACTGACGTCCAATTGTTCCTGCATAACACCTATCAAAAGACTTCTCAGTGGTATCAAATCCGGCAGGATCAATATAGTTCTTCATATAGTAACGCTTCAGATGCATCTGGATCGTTGAGTGACGTACTTCATCAATCATCTGAAGTGCCAGGCCATTATGAAGTTCTGGATTGGGAACGGCTGAGGTAAGCAAGGGCATCGCGCGGGCGGCGGAAATCTCAGGGAATGGACTGATACCCAGGAAGAGTTTCATCCACTCCATCCAGCGCGGCTGTGTCTGACGGAACATATTCCCACGGAGCGCTCCATCCATTGCGCCCATAGAGCGATCATCCTTCTCTTCCTGCATAGGAAAGTAGGACTGCATAACCTGCTTCAATGGTTCCTTCTTAGGTGCCTTATTGAATTTGTAGTCGGTCGGATACTTCTTAACCGGCGTGGCAAATGTCGGCTCCCAGGAAAGTTCTTGTATTTTCTGGTATGCCTTGGTAAGGCTGTTACGAGCCATACTGCTTTTCTCCTTTTGTCTACTACTTGTTGTTCGACTTGTTAGCGCGATAGCGTGTTCATACTCCCAACTTCAAGGTACACATGTTAAAGGAAATTCCTTACAGAGTTGCACTAAATATTTCAGCAGAGACTTACAGGTTGAGAGTAATAGTAGCATGGAAACGGTGAGGGGAGAGTGAGATTAGAGGGGTAGACGGTGAAAATATGGTAAAAATATATAACCTTTCACTTTTTCAATGGACAAGGGCGCGACAATATGATATAAGAAATACGTAACCTCGTGCTTTTTTATAAACTAAATTGAGATACTGTGCATCTTTTAGCCAAGATGAAGGTATTACTCTCTATTTTTCGTTTTTACACTTCCAAAAGTAGGCAACGTAGCCTTCGTCATGCCATATCTACGCTGAGGTGGAGATATGATCAACCAACGATATCGCAAGAGTCTCTCGATTGCCTCACCATCGGAAATTGAGCGCACTGCGCGTCAGTTGATGGCGGCACGTGAAGGATTTCTAACTACAGGTGCGGTAAATTATGCACCTATAGTTGGAAGCTTCGCTATGCATACCACGCGTCCAATGATTTTGGATTCCTGGCGACGGTGTCATGCGATGCATGTGAATCCTTCTCAACGGTATGCACCGCTCGCGATTGCCCGGGAGACGCAACTCCATGTACTGCATGAAGTTAATGATCCGCTCATCCGCTCTACCCGTTCTGTCATAAGTCATCTCGCAGATTTTCTCGCCGACTCTGGATACGTAGTCGTATTAAGTGATGCTAAGGGCTGTCTTTTGGATGTTGTCGGTAATACAGAAATTCTTCGTAGACTTGCTCGCATTGACTTCGTTCCAGGTGGAGACTGGAGTGAAGCTGCGGCAGGTACTAATGCTATTGGCACTGCTCTTGCTGACGGCCATGTGGTGCAGCTTATGGCAGCCGAACACTATTGTGATGGATGGCAAGATCTGACTTGTACTGCGGCACCGATCCGCCATCCTCGAACGAATGAAGTTGTAGGTGTCCTGGACGTAACAGGGAACTATCGCCTTATTCGTCCATTTCTTACTAATTCTCTGGCAGCCGCAGCCTTAGAGGTTGAGCAAAGGTTGCAAACGCTCCTCGCTGCTACGTACAAAAAAGAGGAGTATAAAAAATTTTACGGTGTAACAGTTGATTATGCCAGTGATACAAACTCCATTGAGACAAACATGAACAACAGATCATCTCATCGTCTAGGTAAGAAATTGTGGGAAACCTTTATAGAAGATGACACACTATCTCGACTCAATCAGCAGGAACGTAGAGTACACGAGGCGAAACGTTTGGCGGCCGCGGCCGCGGCTGTCAGTGCAAGCCTTGACGTAGATATGGTCCTCAAAAAGGTCGCAGAGCAGGCCGCTTATTTGCTACGACTAGAATGCTCTATTGTCTGCATGTTCAACGAGACTGACGTAGAGGTAGCAATGCACATCTGGTCCAAACAGAAGCACCTGCAGTTAGAGATGCTTCGTAGCTTTGAAACATTGCTCGAATGGGTGGAAGGGATTTCACTCATTCGAGAGCGTGGTGAGCCAGTGATTATCGATGATGTCCTCGTTTCTCCTCTTTTACAAGTAGCTTTAACTGAACAGATACATATTCGTTCAATCGCGCTCCTACCTATGGTGACGGCTCACGGGGTGATTGGCTTCATTGCTGCTCCTAGACCTGTGCCCTACCACTGGGTCGTTGAAGACATTCAGCTTGGTCTGGCTTTTGCGGCGCAGTCAGCAACTGCGATAGAGAATGCTAGGCTCTTCGATATCCTTCAACAGCACAACCGCCGTACTAAAGTGCTCAATGCTATGGTACAACTCCTGAGTGCATTACCTGATCCGGGTCAGCATCTCGACATGATTTTAAAACGCATTGCGGAGATTATGCATCTGGATACAGGGATAATCTTGCTTCTTGATCAGAGTACAGGAGCTTTTACGCTTGGTGCTCATAGTGGACTGCCTGAAGGAGTGTCTCTCGACTTACAAGAATATCCTTTACGGTCGTTGAATGAGATAGCAAGTCTTGTTACAGTCTTGGGCGAATCACTTCTAACACCCGATGTAGAGAACGATGGACCTACGGTGCATGAGTCCCTGCGGTCCGTAGGCTTCTGCAATTTGATGGCCGTCTCGTTAGCAACTGGTAGTGCTACGCTTGGCGTTTTGCTCGTGGGAAGCTATACTCCTCGACGGCTTACAGAAGAAGATCTTGCGTTATTCTCAACCATAGGGCAACAGCTTGGTCTCTCTTTGAAGAATGCTGAGTTGTTGCGTTCTACTAGCGAGATGGAGGTCTTGCGTGAAGCGGATCGCCTCAAAAGTGGCTTTCTCGCTGCGGTTTCACATGATCTACGCTCACCGCTTACCGCCATTCGTACTTCCGTTGAAAGCCTGCTTGATCGGGGAGGAGTTCAATCAACTCAAGAACAAGAGCATCTACTACACAATATCGCCGGACAAACGAGTAGGTTAGGACAACTCGTCGATCAGTTGCTTGACCTCTCACGAATTGAGGCTGGAGTGCTCTCTCTCGACCGGGATTGGACCGAACTTCCTGTGTTGATTGCCGATACAATAGCAAAGTTCGCAAGGCTAAACGGCGGATGTCACATAGAGCATTATCTGCCTATGAACCTGCCATTACACTATGTAGACCCTGACCGCCTTGTCCAGGTACTGTGGAATCTCCTTGAGAACGCTTGCAAATATGCGCCGCCATACTCGCCAGTCAAAGTGGAGACGAGATGGACAGGGAACGAGGTACTGATAGAGATCGCTGATAGAGGTCCGGGCATACCTGCGGGAGAGCGAGAGCGTATTTTTCAACGCTTTTACCGTTTGGATAGAGACCGTAGGGCACATACACAGGGAACTGGACTGGGTTTGGCTATCTGTCGAGGGATTGTGGAAGCACACGGGGGGGATATTTGGGTCGAGGATCGAGCGGGAGGTGGGAGCACTTTTCATATCGCCTTGCCTCTACCAAAAACAGACACCATCAAGCTCGAAGCACTAGAAGAGCATGAGATGTCTATGATGCAAACAAAAGAGGGCGCTCATGCTCAAAGAGACGAAAGGACAAATAACTATGGGACATGCTAGTCAGCGTATTCTACTGGTAGATGACGATCCTGGCATTATGACTGCGGTGAAGCAGGCCCTGGCTACTCATGGTTATACTATGACCACTGCCACCGATGGCGTGGAGGCTGTGGAAGCGTTCGAGCGTGAAATGCCAGACCTGATTTTGCTGGATTTGGTGATGCCTCAACGTGGAGGTCTGGAGGTCTGTCAGCGTATCCGTGAACTTTCCGCAACCCCGATTATTGTATTGAGCATCAAGGGTAGCGAGGCCGATATTGTATCCGTGCTCGACTTGGGAGCCGACGACTATCTAGTCAAGCCATTCCGTCTCGCTGAACTCCTTGCCCGTGTGCGAGCTGTACTACGTCGCGGGAATCAGTGTGTAACAGCAAAGGTATGCTGTGGTGATTTAGAGATTGATACAGAGAAGCACAAGGTCAGCATTGCTGGTCGTACTATCACCCTTACCCCCATTGAGTACGCATTGCTGGCAGAAATGGCAAAAAATGCTGGACGCGTCTTAACTACCCATCTCCTATTACAGCGCGTGTGGGGTCCTCAGTATAGTGATGCTGCTGACTACGTAAAGGGCGTGATCCGGCGTTTGCGCGTCAAGCTTGAGCCTGACCCCGCCCACCCACAATACATCATCACCGAGCCACATCTTGGCTATCGTCTAAGTGATTGTTTATGAGCTTTATCCGTTACGTGCTTTATCGCGTAGTTCACGCCGCAAAAACTTACCCGTAGTTGTTTTGGGCAACTCTTGCAGAAACTCGATGAAGCGCGGATATTTGTAGTTCGCCATACGTTCTTTGCAGAAGGCGATTAACTCTTCCGCGGTGACACGTCCCTCGTAGTCGCTTTTAATGGCAACAAATGCCTTGACGGTCTCTCCTCGATACTCATCCGGTATGCCTATGACCGCCGCTTCGCGTACCGCAGGGTGCTGATAGAGTACGTCTTCAACATCACGAGGCCATACTTTATAACCCGCGACAATAATCATATCCTTCTTACGATCAACGATGTAGAACCAGCCTTCATCATCCATTTTCGCGACATCACCTGTGAAGAGGTAGCCATCGCGAATGGCAAATGCTGTCTCTTGCGGCTTGTTCCAGTAGCCCGCGACGACCTCTGGCCCCTTTGTGATCAGTTCACCAACCTCACCTGGGGGAAGTTCCACTCCGGTTGCCACATCGACAATTTTACAAATGGTGTTGGGTGTGGGAACACCAACAGATAAGGCACCAGACTCTGCATCGGTTGGCGCATGACCCCCAAGAGGCGTCATATGTGATGGCGATGTCGTCTCTGTCAGACCATAGACGTTGTGAATGTAGGTGCCTGTGACCGCTTGGAAATGCTCGACGATAGATGGTGACACGGGGGCACCACCACTACATGCCTTCTGTAATGATGAGAGATTTCGCATTTTGATATCGGGATGGTTCATCAGCGCAATAAACACGGTGATTGAGGCGACGGTAAAGGTGGCGTGCCATTTTTCGATCAGCCGCAACGACTCGGCAGCGTCAAACCTATAGTAAGTGATGATTGGCATCCCTGCAAGTGCGGCTACCGCGATATGGGCGACGAGACCTGTAATGTGAAAGAAGGGTGCCACGCCAAGCACTACATCTGTCTGCGTGAGTTGTAACCAGTCTCGATACACGGTTGCGTTAAACACGATGTTCGCATGCGTGTTCATGGCTCCCTTTGGCAACCCTGTCGTTCCCGATGTATATGTCAGGAAGGCGATATCTGTTGCTGCAAAGGTGGCGTGCTGAATTGCTGTACCTTCATGTCTTTGAATCAGTTCAAGCAGGTCCAGCGTTTCTGGAAAGTGTTGCTTATGGGAAGAGGCAAGAAGAGCAGGTATTGATTGCTCCACATAGTCAAGTTCACTTGTAGTAACAACGAACTCGACTTTTGTTGTCCCGACGGTTTGACGCGCAACGCTTTCATACAATGACTCCAGGCATACTAGCCCTTTTGCTCCTGAGTCGGTGAGATGATACTCAAGCTCATGCTGTTTGAACATAGGATTACAGAGTACAACAATGGCCCCTGCTTTCCAAATGCCATAGAGCGCGATAAGAAACTGTGGAATGTTTTGCAGGTAGAGGGCGACACGGTCCCCCTGCACAACACCGCGTTCTTTCAATGCAGACGCGAATGCACTACTCCAACGGTCAACATCACCATAGCTGAGTGCGCGATCAAAGTAATAAATGGCAGGCTGTTCGGGCATCTTCTGCACTGTTGTAAGAAACATGTCCAGGCCATTTGCAAAGGATGGTGTGATATCTGGTGATATGTAAGATGCATAATGTTTAAGCCAGGGGCGAGCCTCGTAGGAGACGCCAGTGGCAGATGTTTTTTGAACGGAGTCGTCCATGTTGTAGTCTCCTCGCTGAATACACGAATTAGGCTCCTACTTGATGATGACTGGATTGACTGGTGCGCCAGTGGCGTTTTTGAACTTAATAGGAGCAGCAGTGTAAAGGAAGGTGTATTGTTTATCTTCAGCACAGGACTGACCTAGCTCTTCCAGATCACAAATCTCGTTCAGTGCGACGCCGAGGTTACGCATTAGTGCTGCGTGAAGTGGTAACGCAATACCTGTCTCTTTATGAACGGTGGTTTCGTTCGCGATAGTATCGGTGCAGAGAGCAGGAATCTCCATATCCTGGAACCATTGCACCAATTCTTTTGTGTAGCTGAGTCCTGGTTCATTGAAGGTTCCTTCGTAGAATTTGGCGGAGCCCTCTGTAAAGAAGCGGTTGAGGAAGCCAGTCCTGAGAATAAGAATATCATGCTTCTCGATAGTGATACCTTGCCGTTTAGCAGCATCGAGCAGGTCTGGTAGATGAATCTCCTCGCCTTTCTCAAGAGCATCGACGCCACGAGCACGAGCTATGTCCAGCAAAATACCGCGTCCAACAACGCCACGCTGAGCAATGCCAAAAACACTGTCCTTTGCCATACCACCTGCGGTAGTGTTGGCATCATAGCCGTTCCAAAGCTTGTCATCGTACCATGTGTGACCCAATGCATCATATTGCGTTGAGCCTTGTAAGAACATCACCGCGAAATCGTCGGCATACTCAAGGCCACCAGCTACGGGCGCGAGTTTTCCACTGGTATAGTGACTCTTGTCTTGCGTCATAAAGCGTTGCGCAGGAGTACGACCAGGCCATACAGGATCACCACCCTTGCTGCCTATCGCCATACCGAGGGTGATAACCTTGCCTTGCTTGACGCTTTGAACGCCGCGTAAGACTTCCTGTGAGGTAAGATAGTTGAGCGACCCGACTTCATCGTCAGCACCCCAGCGTCCCCAGTTCTTGGGCGCATCTGCGAGTAGTTCGTGTAGTGTGGTTACTTTTGGAGTTCCGTCATCTGCCATTGTTTGTTTCCTCTCATCAACTATGACGTAAAGGTACATTGTAGCAAGCAACTATGTTTCTAAAGATGACGCACTACGAAAAGTTTTGAGCCAGGAGGAGGTTCTATCTATATTACTTATATTACCATAATTTCTTCCCATAGTTCTTCGGGTATAGCATGAGAAGCTAGTGCTAGTGTTTCTGCCAGGCGTTCAGGACGACTCATGCCAACAATGGTTGAGGTGATACGCGGGTCACGCAGAGAGAATTGCAAGGCTGCTGCCGCCAGAGGAACGTTGTGCCTTTGACAAAGTACTTCCAATGTACGAGCGCGTTCGAGTACGTCTTGTGGTGCGTTAGCGTACATATATCGAGGATAGGAACCTGGGCCTTTTGCGAGTATGCCACTGCCATAGGGCGCGGCGTTTACTGCTGCAACATTATGGCGTTGACACACATCCCAGAAAGGATCGGCTTCAGCACTGAGCAAGGTGTATCGATTATGCGAAATAGCCACTTGAAAGAGGTCGGTTTCGACATAGCGTGTCATGAGGTCTATTGGCCCACCTGCTATGCCGAGGTGCGCAATCAAGCCTTCTTCCTGGCAGCGTTGTAAGACTTCAACCGGGCCACCGGGAGCCATTGCCTGCTCAAAAGAAATGTGTTCTGGGTCATGCAGATACAAAAGCTGAAGTTGCTCTATTCCAAGTAGTTGCAAACTGCGCTCGACACTGCGTCGCATCTGCGCTCCACTGAATTCACCTGTCTGCAAGTCTCGGTCAGCTTTGCTTGCCAGCACAAAACCTGAAGGCAGACCACCCAACTCACGAAGCACCAGCCCAATGCGCCGTTCGCTCTCGCCATCACCATAAGAGGCCGCGCTATCCAGAAAGTTAATTGGACCAGCAAAGATTGCGTGAAGAGTTGCAAGTGCCTGTTCCTCTTTGACAGAATAGGCAAATGTGCCTGGCATATTCCCTAGCGGTGCACAACCTACACAAAGAGGGGATACTTGCAATCCTGTTTCCCCTAGTGGGGGTAAAGAAAATGGCACATTCTCAGGCATAACTCTCTCCTGCTGATCTTATGTAGAGCAAAACAATGGTACAAAGTTGCCAGGGCTGGTGCAAAGTCGTAGAGGAGTGACAGGGCTTGTCCCTGTCATGCCAACCCTGTCGGCTTCAACCAACTTTGCAACAGCCTGACGAAGTTGCTCTTGACCTCTACAACTGACATAATAAGATTATACTACAGAGAACGCATATTTCGTCGTTGTGCTTGCTCAAGCACGCATCCTTGTTATGATGAAGAGCCACTTCGGTTATCAGGAGCAGAGAATGCCTACAACCATTACCGATTACACCGCCTATGACATTCGCTTTCCTACTTCGCGCACACTCGATGGGTCAGATGCGATGAACCAGGACCCAGATTATTCGGCTGCGTATGTCATTCTCCACACTGATAGCCAACAGGGGCTAGAGGGTCATGGTCTCACTTTTACCATAGGGCGTGGCAATGAAGTATGTGTTGCTGCTATTCATGCATTAGCTCCTTTAGTGGTTGGTCGCACATTGGAATCATTCACGGAAAACATGGGAGCCTTCTGGCGACATATCACCGGAGATAGTCAACTGCGTTGGATTGGCCCTGAAAAAGGTGTTATTCATCTGGCTACTGCTGCAATCGTCAACGCTGTCTGGGACTTGTATGCAAAAGTCGAAGGCAAGCCATTGTGGAAACTGCTCGTCGATATGACGCCGGAACAACTTGTGTCCTGTATCGACTTCCGCTACATTACTGATGCGCTTACGCCCAATGAAGCCCTGAGTATATTGCGTCACCATGCAGCAAGCAAAGGAGAGCGCGAGGCCGAGATGCTTCGGCATGGCTATCCTGCCTATACCACTTCGGCAGGCTGGCTTGGCTATTCTGATGAAAAGTTACTTCGGCTGTGTCGTGAGGCTATGCAGCAAGGCTGGACGCATTTTAAGCTCAAAGTAGGGGTGAACAATGAGGATGATCTACGTCGTGCATCCTTAATGCGTTCTACGATTGGCCCCGACAACAAATTAATGCTCGATGCCAATCAGTATTGGAATGTACATGCAGCCATTGACGCGATGAAACAACTCGCCATCGTCAATCCCTGGTGGATTGAGGAGCCGACAAGCCCCGATGATGTTCTTGGTCATGCAACGATTGCACACGCTATTGCTCCAATTCGCGTAGCAACAGGCGAGCATGTGCAAAACCGTATTATCTTCAAGCAACTGTTGCAGACAAAAGCTATTGGTTTTTGTCAAATTGACGCGTGTCGTCTGGGTGGAGTCAACGAAGTGCTTGTGGTCTTGCTCTTGGCTGCGAAATTTGGTATACCAGTTTGTCCACATGCAGGTGGAGTTGGGCTGTGTGAATACGTGCAGCATCTCTCACTCTTCGACTACATCGCTGTCAGTGCCTCACTCGCCGACCGTGTTGTTGAGTATGTCGATCCTCTCCATGAATTCTTCCGCTATCCAGTTGTTATTCGCGATGGACACTACATGCCGCCAACGGCTCCCGGTTACAGTATTGAAATGTATCCCGAAACATTCGCAGCCTATAGCTTTCCTTCTGGAAGTGTATGGAAGTCTTGACGATAAAGAAACAACTCATTACACACTAATCTTTTTTTGTACGATGGATAAACACGTATCGTATTTATTGCAAAAGAGGAACGAAGGATGACAGAACATTTAACGGGTGAGCAGCTTTCACAGAGAAGCGCATGGTTTGTTCATGATCGTTTTGGCCTCTTTATCCATTGGGGCCTCTACTCGGTGGCGGCAAGACATGAAGGCAATGAATTAGCCGAATGGATAAAGAGCGGTGCGAAACTTTCTGATGCAGCCTATCAACGCTATTTCGATCACTTTGACCCTGACCTGTATAACCCAGGCGAATGGGCGCGTCTGGCGAAACAGGCGGGTATGCGCTATGCCGTTCTTACTACCAAGCATCATGACGGTTTCTGCCTGTGGGACTCGGAACTGACTGACTATAAAGCAACGAACACCCCTGCTGGTCGAGACCTTCTCCGTCCATGGATTGAAGCCTTTCGTGCTGAAGGACTCAAGATTGGTTTCTATCATTCGCTCATTGACTGGCATCACCCCGAATTTCCACTTGATGGCTTTCATCCACAACGAGACGATTTGGAGGCACGCGAACAATCAAAGACACGCGACATGCGAAAATATGCTGAATATCTTCACGGTCAGGTTCGTGAATTGCTTACAAACTATGGCACGATTGACATCCTTTGGTTCGACTTTTCGTATACTTGGGCTGATTGGAGCTGGTCTAAAGGGAAGGGTAAGGACGATTGGCAGGCTGAATCGCTGGTGCAGATGGCACGTGAACTACAACCCAACATCTTACTCAACAATCGCGCGGGTGTGGGAGCAGATTTTTACACACCGGAACAGGTGCAACCGCGTGAATGGGTACAAGTCGAGGGACAACGTGTGGTGTGGGAAGCATGTCAGACACTCAATGGAAGTTGGGGCTATGAGCGGAATAACCACGATTGGAAATCACCCAACTTGCTTCTACGCATGCTCATCGATTCAGTTTCTAAAGGAGGCAATCTTCTGCTAAACGTTGGACCAACAGCGCGTGGTGAGATTGATGCACATGCGCAAGCGACGCTTAAAGCGCTTGGGACGTGGATGCATCTCCATAGCCGCTCACTCTATGGAGCTACACAGAGCGAATTTTCTGCTCCTGCTGACTGCCGTTTCACACAACGTGACAAGCGTTTGTATCTCCATATTTTCGCGTGGCCTATGAAGCATCTCCATCTTCCCGGGTTCGCTGGAAAAGTTGCATATGCACAATTGCTCAACGATGGTTCAGAAATACGCTTTCAACAAGGATTGAAGGATGTTGCAGGTATTGAAGAGAATATGGACACAATAACACTTGAACTCCCTATTCAACATCCTGATGCCCTCGTTCCCGTGATTGAATTGTTCTTGTCCTAGAATGCATGTATCCTATAAAAAAAATTTGTCTTTGCCAACAAGCTAAACAAGCTAAGAAGTGGGCTTCTCAGCGCTTGCCGCCGTCGTGAGATTGGATTTGAGACAGGTGAAAAACTGTTCTGTCAGCTTTTCCGCCGTACTGTTCATCAGGCGTCCACCGATACTGGCAAGCGTGCCACTCACTGTAACATTCGCATTCCAGTCCATGCTCGTCTCATTTGCGCTAACGGAGGCGAGCTTCATGGTGCCTGCTAGCTCGACTGCACTGCCTGGCGCTTTGCCACGACCCTTGACGACCATACGCTCAGGCTCCTGCATCTCTGGTCGTGTCACATCCAAATTGAACTTGGCTTTGACAGGTCCGATGCCGATAGAAATGACCGCTTTCCAATGCTCGTCCCCCACATCCTCAAGGCTCTGAAAACCAGGAGCGCAGGAGGCGACCTTGCGTACATCCAAAAGATAGGCCCATACCGTCTCGATAGGAACACCAATTGTTTGCGTACCCGAAAATTCCATGCTCGTGCTTACCTTTCGTGCTGTACAAAAGTATTTTTTAACTACTTTCTCGCGTCCTGTGGCTCTGATGTATCAGAGCCACAGGACGCGAGAAAGTAGTTTATGCTATTATGCTCGCTCTACAGCTTTTAGAATGGCACGTTTTGCCATCACAGTGGTCATTTGGCTGCGATAGGCTTTTGAGCCATGAATGTCCTCGATCAGGCTGAGTCCTTCTGCTGCATGACTAGCGGCTTCAGTTGCAACCGTCTCGTCAATTTTCTTGCCGACGAGGACCGCCTCTACTGCGCTCGCGCGCGTGGTTTTGGTCCCCGCCCCTGTGATGGTAACGCTGGCCGCACTACAGGTGCCACTTGCATCAAGAGAAATGACTGCTGCACATCCAGTCACTGCATAGTGTGAGGCTTTGTTTTCCAGTTTCATGTATGCTGTGCCTGTGTGGGCGGCAGGAATGGCAAAGCGCATCTCTGTAAGCAGTTCACCAGGTTGTAGGGCTGTCTCAAAGGTATCGACGAAGAAATCTTCTGCGGCAATGGTGCGTTTTCCTGTGGTACTTTGAGCGATAATCTCAGCTTTGAGTGCTAAGATGATCGCAGGCATGTCACCAGCGGGATCAGAGTGCGCGATGCTGCCACCGAGCGTACCACGATTACGTACCTGTTGATCGCCGATTACCGAGGCTGCATCTGACAACATTGCGAAGTGCTGGCGCAGAAGTTCGGAACGAGCAACTGTTGTATAAGTTGTCATTGCGCCAACAGCAACAATACCATTCTCTTCATGAATGTAAGACAGTTCCGCGATCTTGCCAATGTCAACCAGGTGCTCAGGTTGCGATAGGCGTAGTTTCAGCGTTGGTATAAGACTATGACCACCTGCCAGCACTTTAGCATCGTCGCCATATTGTTGTAGCAAAGCAATCGCCTCATCCACCGTCTTCGCTGGATGATAATCAAAGGCTACTGGAACAGACATGTGCTTTCTCTCCTCTTCATCACTTATAGAAATAAGGGAAGACATCCGGTTCGGAAGAAGCCAGGTGCCTTAACCACTACTCTACTGCTGATGAATGATCTTCCACAATTTCTCTGGTTTCATAGGCATGTCGATGTGTGGTACACCAAGTGCGTCCGCTACCGCCGCCGCAATAGCAGGCGTAGAGCCGATAGTACCAGCCTCGCCAACACCCTTTACGCCCAATGGATTGACGGTTGTAGGCGTCGTAGTATGTTCAAGCTCCAACGTGGGAAATTCAGGTGCAATGGGCATCGCATAGTCCATGAATGAAGCTGTCAGAAGCTGACCATCTTCACCGTACTCAATGCCTTCGTAGATAGCCTGACCAACACCCTGCGCGATACCACCATGAACCTGGCCTTGCACAAGCATGGGATTCAACTGGCGTCCACAGTCGTCAACCGCGACGTAGCGCACAACCTCTGCCTCACCAGTATCCTTGTCTACCTCAACGACACAGATGTGTGTGCCGAAGGGGAAGGTGCAGGACTCCGGCTCAAAGAATGCCGTTGTTTCCAGGCCCGGCTCAACTCCTGGCGCAAGCGTGTTGGATGTATTCGCGGCTGCGGCAACGGCATTGAAGGTGACAGACTTCTGAGGCGAACCGGCGACGGAAAATTCTCCACCTTCCAGTGTCACGTCCTCAGCACTGGCTTCCAGCATGTGAGCCGCAATCTGCTTCATCTTCTCTTTCAAGCGAATTGCAGCGCTATAAACGGCTGTACCACCGACAGAGGTACCTCGGCTTCCATACGTACCACGTCCCTCTGGTGTGGAGTCGGTATCGCCATGCATAATGATGACATTCTCCATTGGAATGCCGAACTCGTCTCCCACAAGTTGCGCAAACGAGGTCTCTTGTCCCTGCCCATGTGGTGATATCCCTGTGTAGACCGTGACTGTACCCGTCTGCTCGACACGCATACGCGCGCTCTCGAAAACACCAAACGGTGTCGTTCCCTTCGGACCAAGTCCACAAATTTCTACATAGGAGGAGACGCCTATGCCCAGGAGTTTACCATCAGCACGTTTTTGCTTCTGCTCCGCGCGTAAATTCTTGTAATCAACCAGTTCCATAGCCTTTTCCAATGCAACAGCGTAGTTACCAGTGTCATAGACAGGACCCGCTGCAGCCTTGTGTGGGAACGATTCTGGCTTGATAAAGTTAACGAGGCGAACCTCTGCTGGGTCTTTGCCCAATTCGGTCGCGATGAGGTCCATTGTGCGCTCAATCAGGTACGTTGCCTCTGGACGGCCCGCACCGCGATAGGCATCAGTTGGAGCCTTGTTCGTGAAGACGATATCGCAAGCCGCGTACGTTACAGGAATGTCGTAACAGCCGCCAACCATTGGCAGCGTGAAGGCAATGGCAATAACATCAGTGAAGAACTGGAGGTAGGAGCCAAGGTCAGAGATGACATGCACCTTGAAGCCATGCACTTTCCCGTTCCTGTCAGTGGCTGCCTCAATATAGTTGATCTGGTCGCGTCCATGAATGGTTGCCGAGAAGCTTTCGCTGCGGTCCTCAATCCACTTGACTGGCTTTGCTAGCTGCATAGCCGCAAAAGCCGCAAGAGCCTCTTCAGGATAAATGTTTAGTTTGCAGCCAAAGCCACCGCCGACTTCAGGAACGATGACACGTACCTGATGCTGTGGAAGTTGCATCTGCTCCGCGAGATAATTACGCAGCAAATGAGGAATCTGGGAGGAACTCCAGACGTTGAGCATCTTGTCCGATTTGCGATACTCGGCGATAACACCGCGTGTCTCCATCGGTGCGGGTGCGACACGCTGGTTTACGAAACGCCCTTTGACAATGACACCACCATTCGCAACCGTGTCGGCAAAAGCCTTGTCGATATCTTCGGTTGGAGGATGAATGGGAAGTGCGACGTTGGTACCGTATTCTTCGTAAAGCAGGGGGGCATCAGGCTGCATGGCCTTCTCAAGGTCGATAGCGGCTGGCAGCGGATCATAATCAACGTCAATCAGATCGACAGCGTCGCGTGCTGTATATTTGTCATCGGCAATAACGATAGCAACGGGATCGCCATAGAAGCGCACTTTACCTTCGGCAAGCGGTCCACGGCGACCCATGCCTTTATCAATAAATGGTGGCAATGGTACTGCGACAGGAACGTTGCCAACTTTGCCTTTGAGGTCTTCCGCTGTGTAGACGGCGATTACGCCAGGATGATTGCGTGCCGCCTCTGTATTGATACTAGTAATACGTGCATGACCGTAGGGGCTACGAAGAATGGACATATGAAGCATGCCCAACATTTTCATATCATCTACGTAGGTAGCCTGTCCGGTAATTAATCGTGGGTCTTCACGCCTTTTCACTGGCGTGCCAAGTGTAGCTGCAATGCCCATATGTGCAAGTCCTCTCTCAAGCGTGAGAAATGAAACAACGATTGATACTCTCGCATCCTTGCGGGCGATACATTAATCACCTGCACCCACTGGCTCTGAGGCACCAGTGCGCATGTGTTCAGCCGCGTACTGAACGGCACGCACGATGTTTTGATAGCCGGTGCAGCGGCAAATGTTTCCTTCAAGTCCCTTGCGGATCTCTTCTTCACTTGGGTTGGGGTTGTTTTTAAGCAATTGGTAGGAGGCCATAATCATACCTGGAGTGCAATAGCCACATTGGAGGCCATGCTTTTCCCAGAAGCCTTCCTGGATGGGGTGTAGGATGTCGCCATTAGCGATGCCTTCAATAGTGGTAACTTCATCACCGTCAGCTTGAACTGCGAGGACGGTACAGGACTTTACCGCTTCACCATTAAGCATCACTACACAGGCTCCGCACTGGGAGGTGTTGCATCCGATATGTGTGCCTGTCAGGTCTAATACGTCTCGTAAATAATGGGCGAGCAGTGTGCGAGGCTCTACCTCTGATTGATGTTTTTGACCGTTCACGGTCACTGTAATTGTGCGCTTCATCGTCATTGATGGTCCTCCATCTTAGCTAAATCGCGTCTCCTCTCTAACATCTAAAAACATGAGGAAAAAACGCGAAAATTCCTTTTGACTGTTCTTTCACTTTGAGGTTCTATGCTATGAAAGACTACTCGTACTCCTTTCAATACATATTGTATAAGGAATGGCGTTAGTGAACATGTAGGATAGGGTAGCTATCCAGTGGAAGGCTAGACGCAAAAATCATCTTTCTGTACATTTGCAACGTCTTTATGCACTTCAAACTCTACAGTAAAAGTGGAGAATGCTATATTCTAGCTGAACAGAGAGTAGCACAATAAAGGTTACATTGTCAAATGTTGTCATGCTAATGCCACGCCCTTGCGTCCATCGTAGAGGAGTGACAGGGACAAGCCCTGTCATGCCACCACTGTCGGCTTCACCGAACTGTGCAACAGCCCTGATGCTAATGTATCAAGGCTATACCAGGGCCTCCTCTTGTACCAGGCGGTGCATTGTCTTGAGTGATGCGCCTGTTCCGTTCTTACGTAACATCAGCATCTCTGCCGCAATGCTTAACGCGATCTCATCGGGAGTTTCCGCCCCAAGGTCTAGTCCAATTGGTGCATGAACCTGTGCGAGTCGCTCTGGTGATACACCTTCTTTTTGTAGAGTTTTGAAGATATTCTTGACTTTACTAGGACTGCCAATCATACCAATATATGCCGCTTTACTTTCTAACGCAGCACGTAAAGCGTCTTTGTCGAGCGTATGACCGCGTGTCACTATCACAATCCAACTCGATCCGTCTGGCTCTAACTCATAAAGGGTCTGTGGAATGTCGCCAAAGGCAAGCTGTACCTTGTCACCAAAAGCATGTGGATTGGCAAGGTCGCGTCGATCATCCACGACAATGATACGATAGTCGAGATTGAGCGATAGGCGTGCGAGGGCCTGTGCCACATATCCTGCGCCAATAACGATGAGGCGTGGTTCAGGGCGAAGCACTTCTAAGAGCACCTCTAACGTTGCGCCACAACTTCCGACAGCTTCCCCCTTGTCAGCATCAATATGAATATGAACGGTCTGCGAACGTCCCTCGCTCAGCGCTCTAAGTGCTTCTTGTGCTACCTTATTATCTGTAAGGGGACCCGCGATGCCTTCGCTCATACTCCCATCAGCACGCACCAACATCTTGCTACCAACACCGCAGGGTGCTGAGCCAACCGTCTTGACAACGGTTGCAACGACAATGCGTTCCCCGTGTCGTAGCGCGTCTTGAATTTCAGTATACACAGCATTTGTATTCATAAAACGCCGCCTTTCGATTATTTGTTTGTGCGAACGAAGGCCGAACTAGAGTCTTTACCATGTCTTGTAGCTACAATCTCTGCCATAATTGCTAAGGCAATCTCCTCTGGCACACTTCCACCTATATTAAGCCCAATAGGGCCATGAATACGACTTACCTGCTCGTCAGTTAAACCATTCTGCTTCAGGCGTTCTGCACGTTCCTCACTTGTTTTGCGGCTGCCAATAGCTCCTACATAGCCAACATCGCGCTTGAGTACAACCTTCAACGTTGGCTCATCAAACTTTGGATCATGAGTAAGTACGGCTATAGAGGTAGACGGATTGAGGTCCATATGCTCTAACACTTCGTCGGGCCACTCAACAATCAATTCGTCAGCGTTAGGAAAGCGTTCACGAGTAGCAAAGGCTGCACGAGCATCGATGACGGTGACATGATAATTGAGCGTTTTTGCAAATGTTGTCAATGGAATGGCAATATGGCCTGCACCAATGATAACCAATGATGGTGGCGGCGGAAAACCTTCGATGTACACTTCGTATGCCTGTTGTGTCTCTGCTTTTTCATCAAGTGTGTAAATATGTGTTTGCGCCTCACCCTTCCACATCGCGCGTTCAGCATCTACAAGTGCGAGGGCATCGAGCGCGGTAAGTCCTAACGTACCGCGTGTCGTCTTATCAGGAAACACAAGGAGTTTAGAGCCAATAGAGTCCGCGCCTCGTACCACCGTCGCCAGTGCCGCACCCTTTTCCTTCACGATTTGTTCTTTTAATGCTTCATAGAGCCCACTCATACACGACTCCTAATGTACTCGTGTAGGGACCGATTTATCACGTCCTGATGGCAATTGATCCCGACAAGGACGCGATAAATCGGTCCCTACATATAGGATTACCAATCCAGGCGTTCGACAAAGACGTGAATGGTGCCACCACAGGCAAGGCCAATTTGCTCTATATTCTGCTCTTCAGTAATACCGAATTCGAGCATTTGCGGCTTGCCATCCTCAATGACCTCCAATGCCGCATGCACAACGGCTGGTTCTACACACCCACCGCTTACTGAACCTGCCAGTTCGCCACCCTCACTCACGGCAAGCTTTGCCCCTGGTCTCCTAGGAGCCGAACCCTGCATAGACACAACTGTAGCAATGGCAACACGCTCGCCACGCCCGCGCCATTTTTCTACGTCAGGCAATACATCAATCATTGTGTGCCTCCTGAATTTACCCTATTTTGCTTCGCATCTCTAAAGCTTTAAAATCCATGCTGCTGTCAGACAATGAGTAGAGACCTGAGCAGGTTGCCCAGGTCTATCAAATTGTGCAGATTGTGGGCCAGCGAAACATTTTCTCTGCTCTAGTATGGTGCTTACAAAGCATAATTGTCAAGTAATTATTATTGCCGTTCCCATATCGCTACTACCTGTTGATATGCTTCCCACGTATCCACATCGTAGTTTGCAGTATCGTCTCCCATTTCTCGCATTGCCATCTCTTGACGATATCGTTCAATCACTTTACGACCACCCTCGTCACCTGTCATCTCCATCAGTTCGGGAAAGAGGCTTGCATCAAAAAGCGTCGGGTTGCCACGCTTGCCATGATAGAGTGCCGCGATAATGCGTTTTTCGGTTGTTTGCTTTGTCTCAATCATAGCATCAAAAACGTGCGGAGGGATGAGAGGTTGATCGCCGAGGATAATCAATGCTCCATCAACAGGAGCAGGGAGAGTCATTAACGTCTCTATACCCTTACGTAAGGACATGCTCATACCTTGTTGGTAGGCAGGATTTTCTATGATTAGAAGCTCTGACTGTGCTGCATAGGGAGCGAGCGTCGCTCGTACTTGTTCTGCTTGATGGCCTAGTACAACAACGAGAGGTCGCGCTTGTGATGCAAGAACGTTATCGATAACGTGCGCTAATACGGAACGGTCTCCAAGTGGTAAGAGCAGTTTATGCTGTCCTTGCCCCATACGGCTTGAACGGCCTGCCGCTAGTAGAATGGCAGCAATAGACATGTAAGCTTTCCTTTCCACTCCTAGCTATCATGCTACAAGGAATGAGTCACTGCTAGCGTCGTTTGTAGTTCATTCATCCATTCCAGAAGAGCGCGCGTTTGATGAATACGGCTTCGTAAAACAATGTGATCAAAGAACGTATCATCATCTTCGAGAATGTCAGGACGGCGTTTTGCTTCCAGGTGAGCAAGAAAATGTTTACACGCGGAAATCTCCTGCTGAATGAGATTGCCCATTGTATGCGGCAGAAATCTTTGCACAAAATAGAGCTTGAGAAGGAAGAGAATACGGATATCGCGCGGTTTCTCAACAGGCTGTGTAAGCCACTCATAAAATGCGGCATCCCCAGAGGGTGTAAGAGAATGAATTTTGCGTGGCGGGCGCGTCTCCTGAGTCTCTAGCGTTGTCTCAATATAGCCCAGCTTTTCTAGCTTTTTGATGAACGCATACATCTGGTTCATTTCCAGATGCATGATCTCTCCCAGCGTGCTGTTTTCAAACTTCTGAAACATTTCATAGCCATGCATGGGCTGACTTTTAAGTAGACCCAGGATAATGTACTCGGCTGGGGCGCTAATCTGCATACACTTTCCTTACCACATCAAAATTGACTTGCAATGAGACCGACTCCACAATTATTCCATGTTTTCCTGGAGAACTGCAAGTCCCTCTATCTCAATCAATGCCTCGTCCTGAAAAAAACGCGAAATTTCAAGTAAGGCGGTTGCTGGATAGTAGCTACCAAAGAAGGCTTGATGCACCCTGCCCAATGGACGAAGATGGGCGAGATAATTGTCACGCTCACGAACAAAAATTGTCATCTTTACAATATCTTGCATCGTTCCACCTGCCGCTTCAACCACCGTTTTGAGGTTCTCTAACACCTGCTCATACTGGGCAACAAGATCGCCAGGGGCAAGAATTTGTCCATCTTTATCGCTAGCAGTTTGCCCAGCAAGAAACAGGAGGCGTCCGCCAGTAACAACGATACCATGATTGAAGCCACTTGGACGCGGCAATGTAGGCGGGTTGATAATAGTTTTTTTCATGAATATATCCTTCTTATAGCCTCTTTTAACGTCCTCGTCGTTTATTGATAACTAAGAGGACGTGATAAATGAATCTCTACGCATCACGACATAACTCCGCCGCCATCTATGTTGATAGCCTGCCCTGTGATGCCTTTGCTGCTCTCTTGGGCGAGAAAGACCGCTAAGGCTGCTATCTCATCAGGCTCTATGAGGCGTTGTTGTGGACTGGACCTGGCAAGTGTCTCTCTTGCCTGCGTCTCACTCATGCCGGTGCGAGCGGTGATGTTGCTAACACTTGCGTCAGTCAGGGGAGTATCGACATAGCCGGGGCAGATAGCGTTCACCGTAATATTATACGAGACGAATTCAACGGCCAAAGCACGTGTGAGGCCAAGTACGCCGTGTTTCGCTGCGGTATAGGCGGCGATATAGCGGCTACCAACTCTGGATGAGGTCGAGGCAATGTTGATAATGCGACCCCAACGTTGCTCTACCAGTGTTGGTACAAGAGCTTTAGTAACAGAGTACACACTTGTTAAGTTGATGTCGAGCATACGTTGCCAGAGTTCGTCGGGATGGTTCAGAAATTTGTGGCTACTTGCATTGCCCGCATTATTGACCAGAATATCAAATCCATGCATTGCATCAGTACAAATCTTCGCCATCTGTTGCACTTGCTCTACGTTAGTTACATCGCAAGTAACCGCATAACCCTTACGCCCCAGTGCTTGCATCTGGGCAACGAGTTGGTCGAGTTCGGAAGAGGTACGTGCGGTCACCGCCACATCTGCCCCTGCCTGTGCAAGCGCAAGCGCAATACTGCGACCAATACCACGTCCAGCACCCGTTACTACCGCACGCTTTCCTAAAAGTGTGAACTGTTGATCGGTAGACATGTGTGTTTTCCTTTCTTTAAGGTTCAATGGAAGAAGACACGAAGTAACAATGGAAGGAGACACGACGGACGACCACAAGGGTCGTCCCTACTATACACTGTTGGTGTACGTAGGGCATTATAGCAGGGACGACCACAAGGGTCGTCCATCCTTAAAACTAAAATTGCGAACGGATAATCCATAGATCGGGAAAGAAGGGTTTGATGGTGCTGGCGAGATAGTCAGCACCAGATGAGCCGCCAGTGCCGACTTTGTGACCTATAGTGCGCTCAACCATCTTCGCGTGGCGATAGCGCCATTCCTGGAACCCTTCATCCATATCAACCAGATTCTCACAGATGTTACTGACGGTAACATTCTGACGATAGGCATCAATGAGAATGCTTTGGATAGCAGGCGAGGGAGTAATGGGCTGTGTGACATTCCGATGAAGTTGTTCTTCTGGAACAGGATAGCCGTTGAGACTGAGATAGTACAAGAATGCATCCCAGAGGCTTGATTGTGTATAGCGCTCTTCAAGATGTCGTCGTTCGATTGAACCTTCTGGATAGTGACGAAAAATTGCTTCGCGTTTGTAGGCAAAGACAAACTCTATCTCACGAAACTGCGCCGATTGGAAGCCACTCGCCGACTCTAAGAAACTGCGAAACGAATTGAACTCTAGTGGCGTCATCGTTTCTAGCACATCAAGTTGCGCGACGACTGTCTTCAAAATGGCAAGGACGCGGCGGGTAACATGTGCGGCGCGTGCAGGTTCATTAGTACGTAACAACCGAATGAGATAATCGATTTCGTGCAGTATCTGCTTGAACCAGAGTTCGTAGACCTGGTGAATCACAATAAAAAGCATTTCATCGTGTTCTGGTCCATGAGGTCCAGCGCTTTTTGGCGTTTGGAGGTTTAGCAGTTCGTCAACCCGCAGGTAGCTAGCGTAGGTGAGAGGTTCCGACATGATAGGCTCCTTCTTACGGGTACTGTCGCAATTTATAGCGTTGCACCTTGCCTGTATCGGCACGGGGTAACTTATCACAGAACTCGATGGCACGCGGATACTTATAAGGAGCAATATGCTGTTTGACAAAATCTTGCAGGATTTTCGCCATTTCACCGTCTCCCGTATAGCCAGCATTGAGTACCACAAATGCCTTGACGATGGTGCCGCGCACAGAGTCGGGTATACCAACAACGGCGCATTCTGCCACGGAAGGATGTTCCAATAGTGCGCTCTCAACCTCTGGTCCGGCAACATTATAGCCTGCCGTAAGGATAATGTCATCTGTGCGTGCCTGGAACCAGAAGTAGCCATCTTCGTCCATCAGATAGGCATCGCCCGTGAGGTTCCATCCATTTTGTACATAGCTACGCTGGCGTTGGTCAGCAAGATAGCGACATCCTGTCGGCCCTTTAACGCCCAGGCGTCCTACTTCGCCAGCAGGTAGCATATTTCCTGCGCTATCAAAAATCGCTGCTTGATAGCCCCGTACTGGTTTTCCCGTCGCACCTGGGCGTATGTCAGCATCCGCTGCCGCGATGAAGATGTGCAGCATCTCTGTTGAGCCAATACCATCAATAATGTCGATGCCCGTTGCTTCACGCCACATAGTACGCGTTGAAATCGGTAATGCCTCGCCAGCAGAAACACTTTTCTTGAGTGTTGAGAGATCAAACCTGTCTGCAAGTCCTGCCATCTGGCGATAGAAGAGTGGCGTAGACCATACAACTGTCGCACAATAGTCTTGAATTGCTTGCAACAGGCTTTCAGGCGTTAGCTTCTCTAGCAACACCGTCGCCGCACCAACCCGCAGTGAGAAAAGCAGTAATGCACCGAGTCCAAAGGTGAAGGCAAGCGGCGGTGTGCCAATACAGATATCACTTGCTGTAAGATGTACGACCGATTTGGGAAAACAATCGCTAGCCGCCATAATATCGCGGTGGAAATGCATCGTTGCCTTTGGTTTTCCTGTTGAGCCAGAGGTAAAGGCGATGAGTGCTGTATCATCAGCGGCTGTCTCTACTGCTTGAAATGGCGTGTGCCATGCCAACATTCTCGCCTCAAGCCCATCGAGAGAGGAAGCGTTAAAATACACAATACGCTGTAGTACAGGGCAACGTTGCTGGGCCAATAGCAATTCAGCATCTAGTTTCTTGTCACAAATGGCGAAGCTAATCTGTGCTAGCGTGATGGTATCCACCAGTTCTTTCTCGCGAAGCAAGGGCATAGTTGCTACAGCGATCAATCCGGCTTTGACAACGGCAAGCCAGCAGATTGCCATCATTGCACTATTGGCACCGCGTAGCAGTACGCGGTTTCCTGGTACAAGTCCCATATCAGTTGTGAGTACGTGTGCTGCCGCATCTACCTGCTCTTGTAATTGCTGATAGGTGAGCATACCGTTAGCACTGTAGAGAGCAGGATGATGCCCATGTCCTTGATGCACCCAGGAGTCCAGTAATTCAGTTACACAATTAAGTTGATCGGGATATTGTACCTCTGGAATAGTGAAAATTAGGTCAGGCCATTGCTCATGTGGAGGCAAGTTGTCGCGTGCGAAGGTGTCACGATGGGCTGAAGATGCACACATGTTGGGTCCCTCCTTTGTTAATCTCCCTGAAAAAATGGTTGCTGCTTGGTTACGAATGCTTTATATGCACGGTGAAAATCTTGAGTTTGCATGCAAATAGCTTGTGCCTCGGCCTCGGCTTCAATAGCCTCATCCAGCCCCATCGCCCATTCCTGATGCAACAGTTTTTTTGTCATAGCGTGTGCAAATGTTGGGCCGTTAGCAAGTTGTGCTGCCATCTCTTGTGCCTTGACCAGCACATTCTCTGAGGAGTAGAGTGCGTTGAAAAAGCCCCAACTTAGTCCCTCATCAGGGGTCATCGTGCGACCTGTGTAGAGTAGCTCTGACGCACGTCCTTGTCCTATAACACGAGGCAGGAGTGTACATGCACCCATATCGCTACCAGACAATCCAACACGTGTAAAGAGAAAGGCCGTTTTGCAGCCGGGCGTGCCATAACGCAAGTCCGATGCAAGTGCGAGCATAGCACCCGCGCCAGTACAGGCACCATCAATGGCAGCGATAATTGGCTGTGGGCAGGCACGCATTGCTTTGACGACATCACCGGTCATGCGAGTAAATTTCAATAGCTCAGGCATGGTCATACGTGTGAGTGGGCCGATAATCTCATGCACATCACCACCAGAGCAAAAGTTACCATCTGCACCAGTGAGAACGACGGCCTTCACTGCTTCATCAAAAGCAAGCCCCCGGAAGGTATCTCGTAGTTCAGCATACGACTCAAACGTAAGTGGATTCTTCTTTTCGGGACGGTTCAGCGTGATTGTGGCAACGTTGCCTACTACCTGCCACAAAAAGTGTTGCGCCATTGCATTACCCTCCGCTCTGTCTGTTATAATTCAATCATTGCCTACATGTTGTTTGATTTTGCCCAGCAGGATATATATTTGTTGTTGCTCTTGTGCTGTCAAGCTGCCCAACCATTCGTCAATCCATGTCGCGTGTACAACTGCCATTTGCTCAAAGGTGTCACGCCCTTTAGCAGTGAGGCGCACCTTCTTGGCACGACGATCTTTAGGCTGCATGACACGCTCGACAAGTCCATCACGTTCGAGATTGTCTGTGATACCAGTAATGTTGCCGCCTGAAACCATCATTCTTTGTGATAGCTCACTCATCAGTAGACCATCGGGAAAGCGCGCCAGTTGTGCCATTAAGTCAAAACGTGGCAACGTTATATCAAACTCGTTTCGTAGACGACTACTCACCTGATTTTCAATCAGTGTTGTACAGGTCAAGAGTCGTAACCACAAGCGCAGTACACCAGGCTCTGCCCCGTGATCTATAATGTGTGTCTCTGAAGAAGCGCTGCGTATGGTCATACTTTGTTATTACTTTCTTATAAGTTGTGGTCCCTACAGACTTTCGCCTTTCGATAGATTGCGCTCAAGCTGTGCTTTACCATTGAGATATTGCGGAGGCCAGGGCATCTCTGTATAGCCAAGTTGTGCTGCCGCGTGCAATGTCCAATAAGGGTCTGCAAGATGCGGACGCGCGAGCGCACAGAGGTCCGCCCTTCCTGCCGCTATAATGCTATTGACATGATCTGGCTCGAAGATTGCACCGACTGCCATTGTTGCGATGCCCACCTCATTACGGATGCGATCAGAGAACGGTGTCTGGTACATGCGCCCATACACTGGCTTCGCCTGCCGCGTTGTCTGCCCCGACGAAACATCTATAAGGTCCGCCCCGATCTCTTTAAAGAGATGCGCTATTTGTACAGCATCGTCGGATGTATTGCCACCTTCTGCCCAATCATGCGCTGAGATGCGTACAGATATCGGCTTATACGCAGGCCATACCGCTCGAAGAGCTTGGAAGACTTCCAGCGGATAGCGACAACGATTCTCCAATGAACCACCATATTCGTCATTGCGCAAGTTCGTCAGTGGCGAGATAAAGCTAGAGAGCAGGTAGCCATGTGCACAGTGTAATTCTAGCCAGTCAAAGCCACATTCCTCTGCCCAGGTCGCTGCATGTACAAAATCCGCTAGCACGCAGTCCATATCGGCCCTCGTCATTGCGCGGGGTGTCTGGTTATGTACACCATATGGTATCGCAGAGGCGGCGAGCAGAGGCCAGTTGCCCTCTGGTAATGGTTCGTCACTCTCTTCCCAACCAAGCTGAGTTGATCCTTTGGGTCCAGCGTGACCAAGTTGCATCGCAATTTTCGCGGGTGTGCGTGTATGCACATAGGAGACGATACGCCGCCAGGCATCTCTATGTTCAGGTTGATACATACCTGCACAACCAGGAGTGATGCGGGCATCAGGTGATACACAGGTCATTTCCGTGAAAATCAATCCAGCACCACCATGTGCGCGACTGCCAAGGTGCACAAGATAAAATTCGTCTGGCGTACCATCCTGGCATGAATACATTGCCATTGGTGAGACTACGACACGGTTGGGAAGCGTCAAATCCCGTAACTGAAATGGTGTAAACATCGGTGGAACAGCCTTCGCTGGTAGTCCACTTTTTTGTGCCATCCATGTCTCTATACCTGTGACGTACTGTATATCGCGCAGGCGTAGGTTTTCGTGTGAGACGCGTTGGCTTCGCGTAAGCAGGCTGTACGCAAACTGTTCCGCTTCAAGTGCGGTATAGCGTTTAACATTCTCAAACCAATCGGTACTGTTGCGTGCGCTATTTTGCAGCTTGATAACTTCTATCTTTCGTTCTGCCTCGTATGTTTTAAGTGCAGTGGAAATATCCTTGTGCTGCTGTAACGCCCGTGCTAATGCGATGGCGTCTTCCATTGCCAGTTTTGTTCCTGAACCAATGGAGAAGTGGGCTGTATGCGCTGCGTCTCCAAGCAGGACAAGCTTACCATGTGACCAGTGCGCGTTGGTGACATGCTGAAAATTGATCCAGGGATTTATCAGGTGACGTGTATTGCTCAAGAGTGCGTGTCCACCGAGATAGCCTGCGAAGATGCGTTCACAAAACTCGACAGACTCATCAGTAGTCATGCGATCCAGGCCAGCGCGATACCAGTTTTCTTCTGGCGTCTCTACGATAAATGTGCTGGTATCGCGATCAAATGTATACGCATGTGCTTGAAACCAACCCCATTGGGTTTCCTCAAAGGCAAACGTGAAGGCGTCGAAGTGCTGGTGCGTCCCCAGCCAGACATACTTACATTTCCGTTTCTCGATACATGGTTGGAAGTGTTCAGCATACTTGCGTCGAAGTGTGCTATTCACGCCATCGCTAGCAACAAGCAGATCGGCATTAGCGTAGAGCGGATCATCCTTTATCTCTGTCTGAAACACTAATTCTACACCTAGTTCAGCACAGCGTTCTTGTAGAATATTCAATAGACGTTTGCGTGCGATGCCACTGAAGCCATGCCCACCAGAGCGTATCGTGTGTCCTTTGAAGTGGACATCTATCTCGTCCCAATGGTTAAAGCTATTCGTGATGGCGTTATAGGTTTGCGTATCGGCGTGTGCAAGATTGCCTAGTGTCTGATCGGAGAAGACAACACCCCAGCCAAAGGTATCGTCGGGGCGATTACGCTCTACAACAGTGATTGCTGTCTCCGGCTGTGCCTGCTTCATAAGTAGGGCAAAGTACAGCCCCGCCGGACCTCCACCAATACACACGATATGCATAGGAAACGCTCCTTGAGATATGGAACAAGTTAGGACAGCTACGAGAACAGGAGGACGTGTGCCTTAATGATAATAGTTTAGATTGAAATATTTTAAATGTCAAGAATTTGAACAAAAAAGAGGACGGTTCACGTTCTTGCGTGTCCTGAGTTACGCAAGAACGTGAACCGTCCTCTTCTTCTGCTCTCAATGGTGATGAACGCTCACTATGTAGATAGTTGCGACGTATGCCAACTACTATAAATAGCGTTCGAGCCAGCGCACAAGACGTTCCAGGTAATCGCGTTGATGTGCTCGTTCACTTAGGCCGTGTCCCTCGCCAGGATAAACGACCAGTTCTACAGGAACATCGCGTTCACGTAAGGCACGATAGAAGGCATATGCTTGAGCAACAGGTACGGCTGGATCGTTCTCCCCATGTAGAATAAGCGTGGGCGTCGTTACTTGACTTGCATAGGTAATGGGAGAATGCTCTCTATACACATCAGGCTTCTCTAGTGGATCAGCTGCGAGCAGCAAAATATCGGCATCAGCGATATTTGTCTGACCATGCATGTTATGCCAATCCGAAATGCCCGCTCCCATCATAGCAGCTTTGAAACGCTTGGTCTGTGTTACCGCCCATGCTGTCAGGTAGCCTCCATTGCTCCAACCTCCGATACTGACACGATTACCGTCTACCAGCCCTTCTTTGACTAAGTAATCGATGCCGTTCAGAATGTCTTGAAAATCCTTACCACCCATATCGCCAAGCACAGCATCAGCAAAGGCCGTGCCATGTCCCCAACTACCACGCATATTCGGTTTGAACACTGCATAGCCTACCGAGGCCAGGAATTGTGTAATACCATCCCAAGAATCACACTCAGCCCCCGATGGTCCGCCATGTATATCGACATAGAGTGGTGGCGGTGCATTGTTTTTACGAGTGCGCGGTGAAGTAAACAGGCCATCGATTCGCCAACCGTCAACACTTTCGTAGTGCATTCGCTGATTTGGTGAGAGAACCACCGTTTCTTCTGTAAGAGTATTTAAGCGTGAGAGACGATGCCACTGTATCCCTTTTGCTGTGTCCTCTTCATAGGTGAGTTTCCCGTACCAGATATCAGGTGGTTGTTGAGGACCTGAGTGGATAGTTGCAAAGCCACGACGATCTGGGGTTGTCGAGAGATAGGGCTGGTCCTCCTGCATAACAAAGTCTTCATCGAGCAGGGTGATGGTCCCGCTACTGCTATCAATCAGACCAATCTGATGCGTCACGTTTTTGCAGGCGGCATAGAGTATATGACGACCATCGGGAAGCCAGCAGGACCATGTCGGGCTAAAATCGACATTAGGCGTTAGATTGCGAGTTTGACCGCTTTGCAGCGAAACGGTGAAGATATCACCGCTGCCACGCCCTGGATCGCTCCACCGCCCAGAGACATAGGTGATATGTGTGCTATCATGTGACCACGCAAGTGCTCTCGCTTGCCATATCAGGTTTGTTACCTGGCGTACCGCTCCCCCTCCTGCCTCAACCACGCCAATCTGACCGCGATACCAATCTGTGTCATCTGGACCTGGAGCGTAATAGAGGGCAAGATACTTGCTATCAGGCGACCAAATATATTCCCATATGCTTATGCCATCGGTTGTCACTGGTTCAGGAATAGCGTGACCAGGGCGAATCGTCCAGAGGCGACGATGACGACCAGGGCCAATGACTTTGGGATTGCTCTTTGGCTCTTCACCTTCAAGGGAGAGAAAGGCAATACGGCTACCATCAGGTGCCCAGGAGAGGTCACTAGCCCCGTTGGGCATTTTGCAGAGCAATCTAGCCTCACTACCGTCTGACGACATAAGATGAAGTTGTGACTTCTCTTTTTCGCCCTCTGACCTTGAAAGAAAGGCGAGTTGCGTACCGTCTGGGGACCAGCGAGGGCATGTTTCTTCCCGCTTTCCCTGAGTAAATGGGCGTGCTTCACCACTAGATGTATCAGCTATCCAGATACGTCCGCGCCGTTTGGGTTCGTCAGGGACTCTTTCCCATACGACAAAAGCGACGCGTATTCCATCGGGTGAAAGAGCCACATCATCTGGTATACGCATATCTAGGATGCTCTCAAGTGTTACTGAAGTGCGAGAACTTAGAAAGGAGTTGCTTGTTAACTCTCCTTGGGAAACGGTTGACTGTAACTCATTCAAAATAAATACTCCTACATAATTGCTATAACACACTATTTCTCAGCGAGGCGAGCTACAACTGGTGCACATTCCTCTATGATGTTTTCAAACACTGATATATCCTTAGCTACCTACTCGTCCTCTGAGTCCAGATTTTGAGCAATCACACCAATGCACAATGGTCTATGTTTTTATATTTTACTCTTATCTTTTCGTTTTGACTACGACACGGCATTTAGCTTCTTTATTTCAAAGAGCTTGACAATACTTTATGGATATCATACCGTTGCATATATATTTTCCCCTTTGCTGAAATGTATTTGCACTACAAGAGGAGTAAATCATGCCTGACAACATCCACACGAAGTATGTTTTGAGCGAGGACGAGATGCCTCGCGTTTGGTACAACATTTTGGCTGACATGCAAAATCCACTTGCACCACCACTACATCCTGGCACGAAACAGCCTGTCACTCCTGACGACCTTGCTCCACTCTTTCCTATGGCTCTGATTCAGCAGGAAGTCAGTACAGAACGCTATATTGAGATACCAGAACCTGTGCGTCGTGTCTATGCACAGTGGCGACCCAGCCCACTCTATCGTGCGCGCCGACTAGAGAAGGCACTCGATTCGCCTGCTCGCATCTACTACAAGTATGAAGGTGTGAGTCCTGTTGGTAGTCATAAGCCAAATACGTCTGTTCCGCAAGCCTTCTATAACAAGGAAGAGGGCGTGAAGAAGCTGTCAACCGAGACAGGTGCAGGACAATGGGGTTCAGCATTGGCGATGGCGGGCGCGTTCTTTGGTATGGAAATTGAAGTCTTTATGGTAAAGATAAGCTACGAGCAGAAACCTTACCGAAGGTCGATGATGACAACCTACGGGGCAAGCGTTCATGCAAGTCCAACTAACCTCACGGACGCTGGCCGTAGTATTCTTGCAAAGGACCCCGAAAACATGGGAAGCCTCGGCATTGCCATCAGCGAAGCGGTAGAGGTTGCGGCGAAGAGTGGCGGCACGACCAAATATGCGTTGGGAAGTGTACTCAATCATGTTATGCTGCATCAGACGGTGATCGGTGAAGAGGCACTGCTACAAATGGCACAGGCAGGAGATTATCCTGATGTCGTGGTTGGCTGCATCGGCGGTGGTAGCAACTTTTCAGGCATGGCTTTCCCTTTCATCGGTGAGTCAATCCGTAAGGGCTTGAAAACGCGCTTTTTAGCAGCGGAACCGATGGCATGTCCAAGTCTGACCAAGGGGGTGTATGCCTATGATTTTGGCGATACCGTTGGCATGACGCCCTTGATGAAAATGCATACGTTAGGCCATGATTTCATGCCTCCAGCTATTCACTCCGGTGGCTTGCGCTATCATGGCATGTCGCCGCTTGTATCGCAATTGCACAGTGAGGGAATTATTGAGGCGAAAGCCTATTATCAGAATCCGGTCTTTGAGGCTTCAGTGCTGTTCGCGCGTAGTGAAGGTATTGTACCAGCACCTGAAGCTGGCCATGCCGTGCGTGCGACGATTGACGAGGCGTTGAAGGCAAAGGAAGAGGGGCGTGAGCGCGTGATCCTCTTCAATCTCTGTGGACATGGTTTCCTGGATATGGCGGCGTATGATAGCTACTTTGCTGGTAAGTTGCAGGATTATGAGTATCCTGCAGAGGCGGTGGCTGCGGCACAGGAGCGCTTACCGCAGGTGGTGTAGTTTCAAGTAGGAATGTTCAGGAGACATGCAGGGCATACCCTGCATGTCTCCTGAACATTCCTACTTGCTGTAAACAAATGCGTTGTGTATGGTATACTTGTTCCATCGTAATCGCGTTGCTACACGATGGAGTGTTCATCGTATGACTCACATCACTGACGAGAGTCGCGCACAACTCATTGCAAGCCAGCAAGCTGAAGAATTGGCACAACTGAACCGGATTGCGGTGGCTCTTACGTCCGAGTTCGATTTGCAGTGCCTGTTGCAGATGATTACCGATGCGGCCCGCAAGGTCACTTCCGCCCAATATGCAGCGTTTTTTCTCATACCAGAAATAGTCGGAAACAATGAGAATATAGTAGCGAACAAAGTCAGCTTTAACCTCGCGGCTATCTCAGGAGCAAACGAGCGTATCGCGGCGCACTTCCGGCGTCTGGGACCTGTTGAAGGTATTGGCTTGCTGCAACCTATTTTCTGGGAAGGGTCGTCAATTATCGTTGATGACGTGTTGACAGATAAACGCTATGTAGGCGTTCCTGGTGGACATATTCCTGTACGCAGTTTTTTAGGCGTGCATTTGCGTACTCGTGAAGAGACAACTCTAGGAGCCTTTCTGATAGGAGACACGCGCCCTGGTCGCTTCAGCGCACGTCATTTTGAGCTTATCGAGCCATTGAGTGCACAAGCAGCGGTCGCCATTCACAATGTACAGCTTGTTGATCGTGAGCGTCGCGCTCTGGAAGAACACGCGACACAGCTTGAACGTGAAGTGCGCGACCGTACCGCAGAACTTGAGCGACGCAATGAGGAGTTGAGTCGGAATGCCACCAATTTGCAGCAACTGTATCACGAGTTGACCGAGGCACAAAAACGGCAAATGCTAGCAGACGAACGTAGCCGTATCGCGCAGGAATTGCATGACCGTGTACAGCAAACACTTTTTACTATTGGGCTGAAAGCTGATTGGATCAAAGAACATATCAACGTCGACCCTTCATTGATTTCTCCACTGCAAACAATCAAACAACTTGCCTCACTGGGGACCGCGCAGGTACGGGATGCCATCTTTGCCCTATCTTCTGCCGAGCTTCCCGAAGATGGGCTGGTGAAAATGCTCTATGCTTTAATTCGTGACCTGCGCGAATCCTCAGCAATAGAGGCAGACCTTGTGGTTGCTGAATGGGCGACTTCCCCCACCGTACATATTGAAAACGTGTTGCTTACCATTGCGCAAGAAGCCCTTTCAAATGCTCGGCGCCATGCGCACGCGACGATTGTGATTGTGACTATTCGGGTGACACACGAACAGGCTGTGCTGGTTGTGCAAGACAATGGGGTCGGACTTTCTGAACAAGTACCGCAAAGCTACCAGAACAATCCTCTACATCTCGGCCTTAAAGGGATGCATCATCGTACAGAGGAGCTTGAAGGACAGTTTACTCTACTCAATGGTGAAGAAGGTGGACTCATTGTAAAGGTGGTGCTACCACTATGACACGCTTATTGATCATCGACGATCATGAAATGGTCCGTGAAGGACTCAAAGCTATGCTGGTGACAGAGCCAGATTTTGATATTGTTGGCGGTGCTGCAAATGCAAAGCAGGCACTAGAAATGATCGAACGTGTACATCCTGACGTGGTTTTGCTCGATGTGCGTCTGCCCGATGCGAGTGGTGTTGAGGTATGTCGCACCATTAGTGAGCGTTTTCCTGAGACCGGGGTGATTATGCTCACAACCTTTACTGAAGAACATGTGGTTGCACAATGTATCCAGGCAGGCGCAAGGGGGTTTATCATCAAAGACGTTGAACGCTTTGACCTCAAACGCTCTATTCGTGCTGTTGCACACGGAGAAGCCGCCATCGACCCCAAAGCTGCCGTTGCTGTGCTGGCGCAATTACGCCGTACATCGTCTGTGAAGGCGGAACCCACACCCGAGGCATTGAGTGCGCAACAACTTGTGATCCTTCGACTCGTCGCGCAAGGGCTATCCAGTCGTGAAATAGGTCTGCAACTCTATTTGAGCGAGAACACGGTTAAGGGATATGTACAAGAAATCTTGCATCGTCTAGGTGTGAAAAATCGTACCGAGGCGGTCATGGTTGCGGTAAAGCAAGAGTGGTTGTAGGCAGGCAGCTTGACAGGGACTAGCCCCTTGTCTCTCAATTCGTTCCTCCTTTTGCAGGTTCCAATTACCTACGAAAGGAGGTAATATTTTGTACCAATAGAAGTTATACTTAGATGAGGTAGAGTCTGCACACTCTACTGCATACGCATTCCTCCCTATCAGTATGCTATTCATTCGAGCAGCCTGAACGTTGGTCGTCTTTATAGAATAGCTTGGCGTCTACTTTGATGAAGCGCAGAGATTGCGCGTCAGAACTGTTGGAGGTGTAATTTGATACCTGGTTCCTTCGACTATGTAGTTGCGAACAGCGTGCCAGAAGCTGTCGCCCTATTGGAACAACACGGCGACGAAGCCAAAATCCTCGCTGGCGGTCACAGTCTTATCCCCGTTTTGCGGTTCCGTCTCGCTAGCCCATCAGTGCTAATTGATATCAATCGCATTCAAGACCTGGAATACATCCAGGAAACAGATGGGACACTGCATATAGGAGCACTTACACGTGAAGCGGAGTTAGACGAGTCATCTCTTATTCGTCATCGCTATCCCATTCTGCTTGATACTTCTAATAGTATAGCTGATCCTGTGGTGCGTAACTGGGCTACTGTCGGCGGCAATATTGTGCATGCCGACCCTGCCAACGATCATCCTGCAACAATGATAGCACTGGGCGCGAGTGCCGTTGCTGAGGGACCGCAGGGCAAACGCATGATTCCTATTGAAGAGTTTTTTACGGACTCAGCTTTTGAAACGACATTGAAGCCAAATGAAATCCTCACAGAAATTCGTATTCCTGCTCCTGCTGAGCAAAGTGGTGGTGCGTATGTCAAGCTCAAACGCAAAGTAGGCGATTATGCTGTCGTTGGTGTTGCTGTCTACCTGGCATTTAATACGGGTGATCATGTGGTACTGGATGAGCATGGACGTATGACGATGGCTAGTGGTGCTACTGTTGCAACGGCTGGTATTGGCTTGACAAACGTTGGGTCTCATCCCATCAAGGCACGTGAGGCTGAACAATTTTTACTTGGAAAGCCGCTTGACGATGCTACTATCCACCAAGCTGCGGATCTTGTTGCCGCTGCATCACAGCCAACAACCGACTCTCGTGGTCCCGCGGAATATAAACGTGCGATGGTGCATACACTGAGCGTTCGTGCATTACGAGTAGCACTAGCCCGGGCTACAGGAAGGGAATAAAATGAGCAAGCATACGATTCACGTGACCATTAACGGTACGCAATATGATGATGTTGTGGACTCTCGTACACTCCTGGTGCATTGGATTCGCGATGGGTTGCGCCTCACGGGTACGCATATCGGGTGCGACACATCCTCTTGTGGTGCTTGTACTATCCTTGTCGATGGGAAAGCCACCAAATCCTGTACGATGTTCGCTGTACAAGCTGATGGGCGCGCCATTATGACGGTTGAGGGACTGGAACAAAACGACACACTCCATCCTATACAGGAAGGCTTTCATGAAGAGCACGCGTTACAATGTGGCTTTTGCACTCCTGGCATGATGATGGCAAGCATTGCGCTCTTGAACCGCAATCCTCATCCAAGTGAACATGAAATTCGTGTCGGTATCTCCGGCAATCTCTGTCGATGTACCGGATATGTAAACATTATCAAAGCTGTACAGTATGCGGCTGAGAAAATGCAAGGCTCGGCAGAGCTTGCGACGAGTGGCGCAGAGGGAGGCGAGTAATGTCAACAGAAGTACACAACAAACATGGCTTAGGCGAGCCATATAAGCGCAAAGAAGATGCGCGTTTCATTCGTGGTCAGGGCAACTATGTCGATGATGTGCAGTTGCCGGGTATGCTCTATGGCGATATTGTACGAAGTCCCTATGCTCATGCGCTTATCAAGAATGTTGATATCAGCGAGGCGATGAAGGTTCCAGGAGTGGTTGCTGTCATCACGGGCAAAGACCTGGATGCGGCTGGTCTTGCCTGGATGCCCACGCTTTCTGCTGACATGGAGGCAGTCTTAGCCCTTGACCGTGTGCATTTTCAGATGCAAGAAGTCGCTTTCGTCGTCGCTACCAGTCGTTATGCCGCCGCCGATGGTGTTGCCGCCGTTGATGTTGATTACGAACCGTTAAAAGTTGTTATAGACCCCAAAAAAGCTCTTGATACAGATGCGCCGTTGCTGCGTCCCGACAAAAAAGACAAGCAGCCCACGAACCAGATTTATCACTGGGAAACGGGTGATCGTTCAGGAACAGACGAAGCTTTTACGCAGGCCGAGGCAAACGGTGTGGTTATCAAACAGGATATGTATATCCCGCGTATTCACCCCGCACCTATTGAAACATGTGGCTGTGTTGCTGACTACCACAAGGGAACAGAAAAGCTTACTATCTGGCTCACCTCACAGGCTCCGCACGCACATCGAACGCTCTTTGCAATTGTTGCTGGTCTGCCAGAACATCGTATTCGTGTCATCTCACCTGATGTTGGCGGTGGTTTTGGCAACAAGGTACCGATTTATCCAGGGTATGTCTGTGCCGTCGTTGCCTCGCTGAAAACGGGCAAGCCTGTCAAGTGGATTGAAGACCGTTCTGAGAATATTGGCAGTACTGGTTTCGCGCGTGACTATCATATTCATGCTGAACTTGCCGCCGATAAAGATGGTACGGTCAACGCACTTCGTGTCCATACACTGGCAGACCATGGAGCCTTTGACGGTGCTGCACAACCCACAAAGTTTCCTGCTGGCCTGTTCCACATCTGCACAGGTTCCTATGATTTTAAACACGCCTTTGTAGATGTCGATGCGGTGCATACCAACAAAGCTCCTGGCGGCATTGCGTATCGCTGTTCGTTCCGTGTGACCGAAGCCTCATACTTGATTGAGCGTATGATGGATACACTCGCGCACGACATTGGCAAGGACCCCGCGGAGTTACGCTTGCAAAACTTCATTCAGCCCGAAGCGTTTCCTTATCGTTCGGCCCTTGATTGGACCTTTGATAGCGGCAACTATGAGGGTTCGTTACGGCTGGCAATGAAAAACGTGGACTATGAAGCGCTGCGCCGTGAGCAACTGGAAAAGCGTGGGCGTGGCGAGTTGATGGGCATTGGCATCTCGACCTTTACTGAGATTGTGGGTGCAGGGCCAGGGAAGCACTTTGATATCGCGGGTATTCAGATGTTTGATAGCTGTGAGATACGCGTGCATCCAACGGGCAAGGCACTCGCGCGTATCGGCGCACAAACACAGGGTCAGGGACATGAAACGACCTTTGCGCAAATCATTGGAGCGGAACTCGGGATGTCGCCTGACGATATCGACGTTGAGCACGGCGATACTGATACGGCTCCTTACGGATTAGGGACATACGCAAGTCGTAGTACGCCTGTCGCGGGTGCTGCTACTGCGTTAGCTGCACGGAAAGTGCGTGAAAAGGCGAAAAAGATTGCTGCCTATCTCTTAGAGGTTGGAGAAGAGGATCTTGAGTGGGAGCCAGGCCGTTTCTTCGTAAAGGGTGTTCCTGACAAGGGCAAGACTATCCAGGAACTTGCGTTTGCAGCCTACACGAACTGCCCGCCCTATCTGGAGCCGGGGTTAGAGGCGGTCAACTACTATGATCCACCTAATCTAACCTATCCATTTGGAGCGTACATTTGTGTTGTCGATATTGATCGTGGCA
>JAABUQ010002155.1_pt1 | contig 39808 bp, 36 predicted proteins | sample 5560001 | NCBI WGS metagenome assembly JAABUQ01 (sample SAMN10711888, study PRJNA513371) | rock metagenome | isolation source: Antarctica rocks | place: Antarctica: Victoria Land, Finger Mt nord | collected 2015-12-18
TGCGCGTATCCGCGGCCTCATGCCACACGTGGACCTGTTTGCCCCAGCCGTGGAGCTGATAGGTGTGCTTCAGCGAAGCTCCATAAGCGAGAATGCCATCGTAGTCTGCCAATTCGAAGCGCGCGAGTTCCTCTTCAGCGGTCAGCGCGCGATGATGCGTGTCGTGAAACAGCACCCGCAGTCCAGGATTCTGCCGGCGAAAGCGGCCCAAGGCGGAAATGATCTTCGGGTCGTTCCACTCATGGACGATGGCCAAATCTACATCTTGAAGCGATTCGTCAACTTGGAATTCCTGCGTACGATAGCACGTGCTCCTCAGGTTTGGGAAGGCAGCTTCGAAAGCCTGGACGGCTTCTTTCCCGCGCTCTCGCAGCAGGTTTTCGCGGCTCCAGCTCTCTTCAGGTTCGAAGATGCGCACTTCGTTTCCTCGGGCCAGCAATTCGGAAGCGACACCGCGCAGAAAGTGCGCGTTGCCATGGTTCCAATCAGAGACCAGCGAATGATAGAACAGGGCAACGCGGAGTTTCACGCGGCGGCCTCATTGCTGGGTTGACGCCGGGAACTGAGTAGGGATCGATACACCTGCCGATATTCATCAATCGCCCGATCGGCGCTGTATCGAGCGGCGTGCGCATGGGCGAGGTCGCCAAACCAGCCGCGTTTCGCTTCATCCGCAGTCAACCTGTTCAGCTCATCGATCCATTGTTCCGGGTTCCTAGGATCGACGAATACGGCAGCGCCATTCCAAAGTTCTCGTAGGCTGGGGATGTCGGCCAAGACCAGGCAGCAGCTTGCTCGCGCTGCCTCCAGTACGGATAGACCGAACGGTTCGTAAAGCGCCGGATGCACAAACACGCTGGCGCGGGCCATCTGCGTCAGCAGCTCCGCATAGGGCAGCACTCCTAAACAGTGGAGCGACTGAGTCGCAGCGCTTGAGTTTCCCGGGCCGCGGTCGCTGCCTGAAACGCGTATTTGCCAGGGCACGTGAGGCGCGACCTGCTCCAGCATGGCAATGTTCTTAGCCGGATCCCAGAGACGCCCGGCTGCTAAGAAGAAGGGCTCTTTCGCTTGGCTTGGAACCCTCCCCGTGGAGCTGAAGTTATGGATGACGCGCGTCGTTTCACAAGAGAGACCGTATTCCGCCACGGCTGCTTGCGCCATGTACGCGGACGGGGCAACCACTGTATCGGCGGCAGCCAGCCCTTCGAACACGCGACGCTTGTATTCGTCCCAATCCCAACCGGGTGCGCATCCATGGACCGCTCTCCACCAGGAGAACACGCACGAGTGCGCGACAACCACAACGGGCCGCCGCCAAGACAGAGCGGCGTGCGCATAGCCGTTCAGATGGATGAGATCGGGGTGAAAGCTATCGGCCAAGCCGAGCAGCCACCCGCCGGCGGCTTCCACATCTTCCCAGGGATTCGCCATCCATTCGAGCGCGTAATCGCTCTCGGCAAGCGTGACGTTCGGGATGGCGGCAAGCTGGCGTCGCTGGTCTTCAGACGGCTGCGGCCCCATAGTGGCGAGCAGCACTTCGGCACCCTGCGCGGTCAAGCCTTGAATGAGGTCGAGCGAGTAGCGCCACACACCGCCCACCGTGTCCGCCGTCATCAGAATCCTGAGTAGCTGTTCGGGAGAGTCCGGGTTCGTACCGGTCATGCTTTATAAACCGCGATGGCCTGACGACGCCATTTCGAGCATCACAAGAGCCTGCGGCCGCTGTTCCTGGATGTCGCTGAACGAATCAAAGCCTTTGAGGTACGCTTCATGAGCCCGTTCCCACGCGAAATCGTCGGGCGCACCCCACATGCGCGTGTACTCCGGAGAACCCGGATACGGAAAAAGCGGCACAGGTTTGTTGGCCCAGACGCCGCCCGCTTCCAAGTGTTGCCGCCAGCCTTCTACCGTTTCGGCGTCGTCTTCCGTCATCGCCAGGAGATTGGCCTGAACGAAAGGCACCAGAGTTTTTGCGAACACCAAGCGGCCCGTGAGTTCCTCAGTCGACATCTTGCATTTTTTATCCAGGTAGGCGCGACCGGCTTCCGTAATGCTCTCGACGCCGGCCTCAATGGAAACGCATCCAGCGCGGGCGAGCGCGCGAAGGGAATCTTCATTCCACAAATCAATGCGGGTCTGCACGCCAATTTTCAGATGGCGCTCCGCTAAGGCAGCGAGCAGCGGCGCATCGGGTAGGAAGATTTCATCGATAAAGTAAATGTACTCGACCCCCTGCCGGACGAAGCGGTCCAGTTCTTCCAAAACCGTGGCGAGCGGACGCTTGCGATAGTTGTTGCGGAAGTTATCTTTCGCGCAAAACGTGCAGTGGTAAGGACATCCTCTCGACGCCTCCATTTCGACGCCTGGACCGGCCGGCTCAGCATCAAAACGATGGTGATGATGCGCGTGCTTCGCCACCATTTCGTCGGGCCACTTCAGCGCAGGCAGCGCCTTCATGTCCGCGGCTCGGTTGGGTCCTCGAACCACGATGCGCTCTCCGTCGCGAAAAGCAATGGAAGTGACGTCACCAACACCACCCGCGAGTTGAGGCAGAATTTCCTCACATTCACCGAGAATAACGACATGGACATCTAGCTTCCTCAAGGCGGCGCGAGGAGTCGTAGAGCCGTGTGGACCCACCGCCACGAGCTTGCTCCCGAGCGGCTGGAAAGCGCGAAATAGTTCCTGAGGCAGCCGCACTTCCGGCGGTGGGCAACGCCAAAATAGGTAAGTGGGCGCGGTGGTGACTACGATGAAATCTGGATCAAAAGCCTTCACCCGGTCGACAATTTCAGTCTGTGTAAGGTTAGCGAGATGCCCGTCGACAAGCAGCGCTTCATGCCCGGCCTGTTCGAGAAGAGCCTTCCCGTAACCCAACTCCAGAGGCAGGTGGGGCGAGCGGCAGCCAAAATAAATGCTGCCTTCAAAACTCCAAGGCGGATTTACGAGGGCGTAGCGCATTAAGCTACCTGGGCCTCCGATTGCGCCACTAAAGCCGGCCGTTCCAGATACCAGTCGCGCAGCGTTCGCAGACCTTGGCGAATGCTGACCTCCGGCGTCCACCCCAGCAGAGTGCGGATCTTCGCCGTGCTGGCCACGTACCACTTCTGATCTGCCAGCCGTTCCGGTCCCCAGTCGATATCCACCGGATTTCCCGTAAGCGCTATGATCTCGTTAATAAGCTCCAGCAGGCTGGTGCTATTGCCCACCCCTCCACCAAGATTAAAGGCTTCCCCGGCGGCAACGCTCATATTTTCCTGGGCGACCCGCATGGCGCGAACCAAGTCCTCGACGAACAGGAGATCGCGCACCTGCTTGCCGTCCCCGTAGATAGTGATCGGCTCGCCCTTCATGGCCTGACGGAGGAAATGCGCCACCCAGCCCTGGTCCTCCGAGCCGAGTTGATGAGGACCATAAATGCAGCTCATGCGGAACACGGTGGCACGCAGGCCGTAGGAACGCGCGAAGTCCAGAACATATTGATCGGCGCTTCCTTTCGAGCATCCGTAGGGTGAAAGAAACTCTAGCGGCTGGTCTTCGCCGGCGCCCGAATGCGCAATGAGTGCGTCTTCCGGCTCGTATCGAGTGGAGCGCTTGGCGAGCGGAACACCGCCTAGATGCCCATACACTTTATTCGTAGAGGTGAAGAGCAACGGCGGCTGGGTCGAGGAATGACGAATGGCCTCCAGAACGTGAAGCGTGCCCAGAAGATTCGTGCCCAGGTCGTCTAACGGCTGCTCCAAGCTGGTCGTAACCGCAACTTGCGCCGCAAGGTGATACACGGCGTTGGCCGTCGCGACCGCCTTATTTACTTCGTTGCGGTCGCGAAGATCGGCGCGCGTAAAGTGAACTCTGCCGCCAAAATCCTGCTGCAGATCGAGCAAGTTCTGCTCCACCCCAGGCCGGCTCAGGTTATCGAAGATGTGAACCGGCTGGCCTTGGCGAAGGTAATTGCGCGCGACGTTGGTTCCAATGAAGCCCGCGCCGCCGGTGATCAGGATATAACCGCGCTGCATGCGTTCGCCTCCTTTAGACAACCAGCCCGCGTGATGCCAGTTCTTCGCGCATTTCATTGAAGCGGTCCTGAGGGGTCTGTTGTTCCAGCCACTCGGCCAGATCGCCCATACCACTTTCGAGCGTGATGCGCGGTTTGTAGCCGAGGACGCGTTGGGCGAGACTGATGTCGGGATAACAGTGGCGGATGTCACCGACACGATACTTGGCCGTGATCTCCGGCTCCAGATTCTTGCCTAGCACCTTGGCGAGTTTTCGAGCAACTTCCTTCACCGTAATAGAGACGCCGCTGCCCACATTGAATATTAAATCCTGCGCCGCTTCCACCTCAAGCGCCAGCCTGCAGGCTTGTGCCACGTCATAGACGCTAACAAAGTCTCTCAGTTGCTGCCCATCCTCAAAGATGATGGGACGCTCGCCGTTCATCAGGCGCGACGCAAAGATCGCGAGCACGCCGGTATAAGGGTTAGAAAGCGATTGGAACGGACCATAGGCGTTGAAAAAGCGAAGTGCCACCGTAGGGACCGCGTAAGCTCGACCCACAATCAAGCACATCTGCTCCTGGTCGAATTTCGAAAGCGCGTAAACGGATGCAAGCGAGGGTTGCTTGGATTCGGGCGTTGCCACCGGACGCAGCGGCAAGCCGTCTGGCGTCGTCATCTCCCATTCATGCGCCTTCAACTGCTTGGCGCTACGCGTCGCCTGGGCGTAAGGCTCGCCCTTCGGCGTGACATAGAGCCCCTCGCCATAGACGCTCATGCTGGATGCCACCACCAGCTTCTTCACCGGCTTCTTGACAAGCCGCTCCAGAAGCACCGCTGTACCGAGGTTGTTCACGCTCGTGTATTCCGGGATCTGGTACATGCTTTGGCCGACACCGACTAATGCAACGAAGTGATAGACTGCGTCCACACCCGCCAACGCTGCATCCAGAACTTCCGGATTGCGTACGTCGCCTAAAACAAATTCGACATTTTTGTTCAGGTAGCCGGGGCGGTCCGGCGATTCACCGTGTACTTGCGTGACGAGACTATCGAGGACCTTCACGCGATAACCAGCTCTGAGTAATTCAGAAGCTACGTGAGAACCGATGAATCCGGCGCCGCCTGTAATTAGAACGGTTCCTTTCATTGTCCGCTTTGTCCTTTGATGGAGGAATTTGTGCTGATGAGTGCGAGTTCTGAAACAGCGGGGAGATGGTCGCGATAGACGGTTGTTTTAGTAAGCATTCCGGAGATGCCAAAGTTGGCCTGTCATAGAGGGTGCCTGCTTCAAATAGATAAGAAGTTCTGTTACAGGTAAGAAGCTTTGTAGCTCACTATGTTACTACTTACCTACAAAAGCTTATCTCACATCCCCCGCAGATCTACTAGGGAGAAACATATCTCCGGGTCATGGCCGCGCAGAAGTCCGCATATTCTTGTGGGTCTCTCGGGGGACTGGTATGGTGCGGGCGCACTCCGCAACGCTCCGGCGTATAACAGTAAGTCACTGTGACTTCGAACGGATCCAGCAAGCGCATCTGATGATCAAACCAGCGTTCCGCGCCAGGGCGGTCGAAATCGGCCCAACTGAGACCGGTGCGCAGCTTTTTAACTCCGAGCTCTTGCAGGGCTTGAACCGCGCTTTCCAGCCGATGATCTTCGAAGTGGAACCATTGGCAGATGCCGAGCGCGGGCGCAAAGCGGGCAAAGTGGCGGGCCGCCAATTTGGGCTCTCCATTCTCGCGAAAAAGCCCCATATAAAAGTGCCGGTAGTAGGAGGAGCCTTCGCTTTCGCGATGGCGCGTGGTCGCGGGCCAAGCTCGCGGAAGGTCGAAGAGGCTGTACCAATAGACGTGGTCAAGCCGCGGAATCAGCAGCTCAGCGGTTTTCCTCAGCCCGAACTCCTGCACTTCCTCGGCTCCGAAAGAGGAGGCGCCTACCTCCGAGACCCAGATCGGTTTGCCCGTCACGGCCTCGATCTCCGCCAGCTTTTCGGGCCACTCATTGATTGTCCAATGATTCCAGTCGAGCGGGAACCCATGCACCGCCACCACGTCGACATGATCGAGCGCCCCTTGATCTTGCATGCGCACCACAAACGCCGGATCGATAGGGGAAATTCCTCCTAATACCTTCGTTAGTTTGGGATTTTCCGCCTGAATAGCGAGCGAAGCCAATCTCACCATTTGCGCGTATTGAGACCAGTCGCGGTCGATCTCAAAATCCCAGTGCGAGAGGTTATTCGGCTCATTCCAGAGCATCACGGCTTCAATCATGAGGAGTGTGGGTTGAAGAGATTCGTAAACAGGCAAGCGGCGTGCAAAGAAAGTGTCGCTCAGGCAAAACTAACCGGCAGCGGGTGAAGATAAGCCTTTTCGTCACAGCGGCAGATGAATACCTCGGCTTCGGGCATGCTTTCGATTCTAAAACCGGCGCTCCGCAACACTGCTTCCGCACAACTGCGATTTGGAATCCACCAATTGGTGGGGTCATTCGAATAACTGTTTTCGATGAAGTGCATTTTGGGAAAGCCCGGCTGATCGAAAAGGGCTCGCTCCCAAAACGGGTAATCGTCGTCGATGTGCGGGCGCGTCCGGCTGCCGCGCAACATGGATTGAAAGACAAACCAGTCGTTCGTCACGTGCTGCCGGAGCAAGTCAAGCGCCAGCAAGGGGTGGCGGAGATGATAAAAAACACCCATGAAGAGGACCAAATCGAAACGCTCGCCCAGTTGCGGGACCTCGTAGACCGACATCTGCTCGAACGCAATATCTAAATCGAGAACCTTCGCCGCGAAGCGAGCTTGCGCAAGGTACTGCTCGTCGTGATCGATACCAAGGACGCGTTTGGCTCCCCGGCGCTTCATCTCTATGGAATAGAAGCCGCCATTACAACCGATATCAAGCACGGTCATTCCGGTCAAATTCTTGGGCACGGCGTCCCGGAAATTCTGCCACTTCGCCGTGGGGTAATCGCCCAGGAAGTGCTCTGGGGCGGTCTGCACACCTTCAAGCGACAGGTTGTGAAACCATGGACCTAGCTCAGTCACTTTCTTTTCGATCTCGTCCACGGTGAGTGTGCTTGCCAAAGCGAGGTTCCTTTCTCCTCAGTTATGATTCGTATTTTACTGATCCGCCACGGAACCACCGACCCACTGGGACGTGTGCTATACGGCCGCATGCCGGGCGTTCACTTGAATGCGGAAGGGCGCAGCCAAGCCCAAATGGTGGGACAAACGCTCAAACAGCGCTACGGGTTGAACGAAGTTATATCCAGTCCCATGGAGCGAACGCTCGAAACAGCGCAATTCGTTGCCGCCCCCCAAGGCCTGAACATTACCACGGAGGCGGGGCTTAACGAAATCGATTTCGGATCATGGATGGGAAATTCGTTTGAGCAACTGCGGGACAGAGAAGATTGGAGGCGCTATAACGAATCGCGCTCAACCACTTGGCCGCCCGGCGGCGAATCCATGCCGGAGGTGCAGGCACGTGCCTACCGCGCGCTCGAAAGTGTCGTCCAGCGGCATCGCGAAAACGCAACCGTCGCGGCGGTCTCGCACGGAGATGTGGTCCGCGGGTTGCTGCTGCTGTTGCTTGGCATGCCAATTGATCACATTCACCGCCTGGAAATCGCGCCCGCTTCGGTCAGCGAGATATGGATGGGCGCCGGACAGCCACGTGTGATAAACGTAAACCAACTATTTTAAGCCGTCCGCGCAACAATTGGGGTGACTCCCGTCTGCCCTAGCTCTACTGATGCCCGACTTCGCACACACGAGACCAGAACTTTTCGATCTACTGATTTCGCAGCTCCACGAGTTCGTCATTGTCCTGGCCGATGTGGAAGGTAGGTTTACTTCCTGGCACCCGGGGGTTCAGCGCGATTTCAATTACGGGCCTGAAGAGTTTATTGGACAACATTCCGATTTGCTGCTGCGGCCAGCCGCGCTGGACAAGGGCGAGGGAAAGCGCGAGTTTGAAACCGCGGCACGGACGGGACGATCCTCGGATACACAGTGGCTGGCGAAGAAGGACGGAGAGCAGATTTTGGTGGAAGGCGTCACCGTCGGGCTCCGCGAAGCTGGCGAACTTGTCGGGTTCGGCAAGGTGCTGCGCGATGTCACCGGGCAAAAGAACACGGAAGAGCGCCTGAAAGCGTTAGCTCGAGCGCTCGACCAGACGATCGTAATCACTCGCCGCTGGGATGGCACGATTACCCACTGGACAGCAGGGTGCGAACGGCTCTACGGTTGGACCGCTGAGGAGGCGGTGGGCAAAATCTGCCAAGACCTGCTCAGAACCGTATTCCCCGTCCCTTTGCAGCACATCAACGAGCAATTACTTCTCTCAGGCTCTTGGAAGGGCGAAGTCCGGCACGTCCGGCGTGACGGCACCCGGTTGGCGATCGCCACTCATTTGGTGCTGCTGAGTTCCGGAAATCGCGAACCGCTGACCGTGATCGAGACGCAAACCGATGTAACCGTGCGCTCGCGGATTCAGCAGGAATTGGAGACCGCTAACGAGCGGCTGCAAAGCATGGCCACGGAGTTGGAGCGCTCCAATGAGGAGTTGGAAGAGTTTGCCCGCATCGCCTCGCACGACTTAAGCGCGCCCATCACCAGCACGCGCTGGCTTGTGGATCTGCTGCTCGTCCGCCATAGCGGCCAGTTCACTGAAGACGGACGAAAGATCGTACAGCAGATCGCGCTAGGGTTGCAGCGCATGTCGAACCTTATCGAAAGCGTTCTAGCCCACGCCAGAGTGGGACGAACCGCCATTGCATCCGCGGAACCGGTCATCGCGGATGAAGCACTGGATACTGCTATCGAGAGCCTGCGCAAAGACATTCAAATCTTAGGAGCGCAAATCGCGCGCGCGCCGCTCCCAAAGGTCCAGGTGGATCCCCAAGCGCTCGCTCAGCTATTCCAGAACCTGCTTTCGAACGCGCTGAAATACCGGCGCCCCGGGGTGGTGCCGGAAATCGGAGTTACAGCCACCAGACAGGAAGCGATGTGGCTGTTCGCTGTAAACGATAACGGGCTCGGCATCGAACCGGAATGGATCGAGCGCATTTTTCAAGCGATGCAGCGGCGGCACAGTCCGGAGATTGAAGGAAGCGGCATCGGATTGGCTACATGCAAAAAGATCGTCACGCGCGCCGGAGGACGAATCTGGGCCGAATCTAAAGTGGATTCGGGATCCACATTCTGTTTCACGCTCCCCGGACCAGATTGGCCGGACGATGGCGCTTAGAGTTTTCTAACGCAGTCAGTTCGCGCCGCACACGCGCAATCACGGGATTCCAGACGCCGGGTTCCCGCTGCCGGAAAAGACGCATAGTGGGGTACCAAGGCGAGTCCTCACGGCCCACCATCCAGCGCCAGTCGCACTCATACGGCAGCAGAGTCCAGACGGGCTTCCCCATGGCTCCCGCCAGATGAGCCATCATTGTATCCACTGTGATTACCAGGTCCACTTGGGCTAGCGACTTCGCCGTCCCAAGAACGCAGGTCGACGGATCGTCGAGGCAAGGTACCCGCTCGGCCCAGGGTTCAATCTCAGCGCTTTCTATGCCGGCTTGTAAGCTGAAAAACACCACGCCAGGCGTATCGAACAGCGCGGAGGCGCACTGGATCGGAACGGAGCGTGCCGGATTGTAGGTGCTGGAGGCCCACACCAAACCCACACGCAGCGTCGGAGACGGGCTGTTTGGCGGCCCCGAAGGTTCAACAGCCACGGTGCCGTCGTTCGACGAGCCGGCGTTTAAGGTGATATAGGGCACCCTGTTAGGGATCGTATCAAGCGTAGTCCTGAAGATGCGCGGCAGTTCCATCACCTCCATCTGCTGGTCCCAGGGCGGCTCGGGCTCGCCCCAAGTCATCACGCAATCGGCTAGTCCGGCTTCCTTCAGCAGCAGTTTCAGTCTCGGTTGGCCCTCAATCGCCAACCATCGCGCTTGCTGTCGAATGAGATGTGCATATCGGACAAACTGCAAGGTATCGCCTAATCCATGCAGGCAACGGAGCAGCACCTTTCGCCCGGTAAACGGGCGGCCATCCCAGAACCGGTTTGGATCGGGCTGCCCCCGGTTGGCAATGGCGTCGCTTTCGCGCCAAGCAAGCTCAAATTCTCCTGTCAGCATATGGCACGTCCATCGCCCGGCCGCGCACTGATCGGAATCATATCTGGCCTGCTCCGCAGACTGGAATAATTCCAAGGCTTGGCGGACCCGCATGTGTTCAAGCTGTTTGCCCGCCGCTAGGAAGAGATCTTCTCCTGTCACTATCTTTTACCCTAGCTGGCGTCGGATTTTGTAGCAGTCGGTATCAGTTCTGAATCGAACATCTGGCACTATCGGACGTAAATTGTTGTACCGGGAATTCCGAGATTCTCGGTTGAGGGGAATAGGAATGACATCACAGGCGCCCACGGCCCAAACGGCACGACCAAAGCTTCTGTTTGCAGACGATCATCATCTCGTACTCGACGCGCTCGTTTACATGGCGAGTAACGAGTACGAAGTGCACGGTGTGGACCGGCTGAGCGCTTTTGATGAAGCGGTGGACAGCTTTTCGCCTGACTTAGCCATCTTGGACATTCGCATGCCCGATGGGGACGGAATCGAAGCCGCGCGCCGCACGCTCTTAAGACGGCCTAGCTTGAAACTCATGTTCCTCACCATGCATACGGAGCCAAGTTATCAGAAGCGCGCCATTGATACCGGCGCGCTAGCCTACCTTTCGAAGTGCGCCCCGGCCGAGGAATTGATGCTGGCTATCCGTACAGTGCTGAACGGCGGAACGTACGTGGAGTCCCGAACGCCCATCGCGGACGGGGAAAGCAAAGGCGCGGAAGGCGCCCTTACCGAACGGCAGAAGGAAGTTCTGCGCCTCATTGCGCAGGGATGCTCGGCCAAGGAGATCGCTAACCGGTTGAATATTTCAGTGCGCACGGCCGAATTTCATCGGGCGGCAATTATGGATCGCTTGAAGCTTCACTCCACGGCTATGATGACCCGGTATGCGGTGGAGCAAGGTTTAGAGTAACCGAGTCACTTGGCTCAAGCCGCTCATGCAGCGAAACTGGGAAGATGACTTGGCTCATGTGGGCGCTGCTCTCGGCTGTTTTCGCGGCCGCGACCGCCATTCTAGCTAAATTAGGAGTTGCTGGCGTAGACGCCAACTTTGCTACTGCGGTACGGACCTCCGTGGTAGTCTGTTTCACTTGGCTGATCGCCCTCGTGGCGCGGCAGCCGGGCTCGTTTCACGTATCGTCAAACCGCACCTGGCTCTTCCTTGGACTTTCCGGGCTCGCGACCGGCCTCTCTTGGCTGTGCTATTTCCGGGCGCTTCAGATGGGTCCGGCATCCCGCGTCGCCCCCATCGACAAATTAAGCGTGGTCTTAGTCATTCTGTTTGGAACTCTGGTCCTGGGCGAGAAGCTGACTTGGGGCAAGGTGGTTGGCGGCGCTCTCATCTTTGCCGGAGCTATCGCGGTTGCGCTGGATTAAGCTGAGCTGGATTAAGCTGAGCTGGGTTAAGCTGAGCTGGATTTGGCTGAACCGGATTAAACCGTTCGAGCCGGTCGCGAAAGCTGGCCTTGGGAATAACCGGCAGCAGCACGGCGGACGGATAACCTTTCTCGTGATAAACATACTGACGGGCCTTGGTGATCTTTGATTCTTCTCCATTGAGCCGGAACGAATTCAGGTTGCGATCAAAGCGCGGGAAGTTGCTGCTGGATACCTCCAATCGAATCCGGTGGCCGGGTGAGAACACATAACTCGTCACGCCCGCATCCACGCTGATTTGATAGGCGGCGTTGCGCTTCAGAAAGACGGGCTGATTCAACGAGAGGCGGTAACGCATCCGCTGAATTCCGTCGGTCACCATCAGCGGACGCCCATCCGGCTGTACGTCCACCAGTTTCGCGGTGAAGTCCGTATCGTTGGCGGAAGTGGAAACATACAGGAGCACGCGAATAGGCCCGGTGACCTCAAGATCTTCCGACAGCGGCGTAGAGGTGTAGACAAGCACATCGGGCCGGCCTTCCACGCGGGTCTGATCGAGCGGCCCGGGCGGCAGCAAGGCGGGCTCGCAACAGATAGCGCCGCCTACCGTCGGAACCGGGTTCTTAGGATCGTAGGTGAATGTGTCCGAGTGAGACTTCTGAACCGGTTGCCAATACAGCGCGCCATCGCCCGTCAGCGAATTGGCGTGCCCGTTACTTCTTAAATAGAGCGGTGTGTAATGCGTGCGCGCGAGAGGCCATTCGTGCTCCTCCCGCCAGAAATTCGGCCCCATCACGAAGAGGTGTAGCAGCGGTCCTGAGGACTCCAACCGCTCGGTAATGGGTCCCTTCAGCCAACGATCAAACCATTCCGCCTGCTTGGTTCGGACGGGAATCGCGGCTTGCGGACCGAAGTCGCGGGCGGGAAACTTGAGCCCCGGGTTGTGCGCCCAAGGTCCAATCCAAGTTTCTACCGTGCCGTGGCGCTTGGCTAACCGCGAGAATGCATCCAGATCGCTTTCGGCGTAGTCGTCGAACCAGCCCCCCAACGAGAGCACCGGAATGTTCACCCGGAACAGTTGTTCACGAATGCTCTTGCGCTTCCAGTAATCGTCGTAAGAAGGATGCGCTAGCGCGCTTCTCCAGACCGGCAGCACGATTCCGCTGGCTGCAATATCGGCCGAGCGAAGCGGCAGATGGTCGATGTAGCTGCTAAACAGCGGTCTCACGTGAGAAGGCGGCGTCAGGTTCTCAGCCAGCCACAACAAACGATGTCCTAGCTGCAGCGCGCCGCCGGGTGAATAGAAACGGTCCAGGTAGTCGTCGTCTCCCGAGTACATCGGCGAAATAGTCACCAGATGCGGATTGTTTTCGAGCGCGGCCCACCACTGTGCCATGCCGAGATAGGAACTGCCGGCCATCGCCACTCGCCCATTCGACCAGGACTGCTCGGAAATCCAGTTGATGGTGTCGTTGCCATCGGGCCCTTCTTCCTCCAGATTTCCAAAAAGGCCCTGGGACGCGTAGCGTCCGCGGATATCTTCGATCACCACCGCGTAGCCCCGGCGTGCAAAGACTCTATAGCTGGTGGTGGAAGGCGCTTTGCGGCTGTAAGGCGTTCGGACCAGGATGGTAGGCCAGCGCGCTGCCCCATGCGGAAGAACCCCATGCGGAACAACGCCGTGTGGAACAAAAATATCGGCGGCAAGACCGACTCCATCGCGCATCGGAATCAACAACCCCAACTGCTCCAGCACATCGGAGGATGGAGGATTGCGAGCCCCCACCTGTGCGGCGGCCGGTGTGCTCAGCGCGGTGAAAAGGATTAGGGCGGGAACGAGAAGGCTCCACTTCATGTGACAACAGGCGAATCCAGAGGGGAAATGCCGGCCTGAGGTTTGGGCCTGTGGCCAAATAGCGCCGTCCCAACGCGAATGATGGTCGCGCCCTCTTCAATGGCAACTTCGAAATCCCCGGACATCCCCATCGATAGTGTAGGCAATCCATGTTTCCGGGCCAGCGCGGCCAGTTGTTGAAAGTAAGGGCGCGAGTGCTCGGGGTCCTCCGACCAGGGCGGCATCGTCATCAGCCCGGCGAGGCGCAGATGCGCGCACTTAGCCGCCGTATCCAGAAGTTCTGGTAACTCCTCGGGGCTCGCTCCGGCCTTGCTCTCTTCCTCCGACAGCTTCACTTCCAGCAGCACTTCCAGTGCTCCCTGCTTCTCGCCCGCAGCCGCATCCAAGCGCCGCAGCAGCTTCGCGGAATCGGCCGTTTGCACCACCTGAAATAGCTCCGAAGCCAGTTTCACTTTGTTCGATTGAAGGTGCCCGATCAAGTGAAAACGCGCATCTTCTAGATTTCCCAGTTCCGGCCGCTTGTCCGCAAACTCCTGAATGTAGTTCTCCCCGAACTCCCGCAGACCGGCTTCGTAGGCCGCCCGGATTGTCTGGGCAGAGAATTTCTTCGAAACCGCCACTAGCGTTATTTCCGAGCGATTCCGCCCGCTGCGCGCGGCGGCGGCCTCCATGCGTTCCTCGACAGCTTTCAAACGCTCGCCAAAACTGCTTGATTCAAGTGGCAAAACACTATCATAAGAGCACCTCTTCACCCACCGGCGCGCCGAATGGAGACGCGGTGCTGACGACGGTCGCGACCTTTCTGGCAACCTGCCGAAGACCGGTTGTCCTTGAGTATGGAGAGGAAGCGCACCCGCTTGTCCCCGGACAGTATGCGCTTGAAATGCGCAGCGGCAAAGTTTGGATCGAAGTCTGGAGCGAGACGCGCAGCCTCGCGAGGCGAATCCTTTCGATTGAGCGGCACGCGACCGGCGTGCTCGATTGCACGATTCAGCGCTTCGGAGGCAAACCGGGAAAGCTCAGCTTTCTCGATCTGGATCGCCCTCAATCCGCACACAAGACGGTTTGCGGCCTGCGCCAAAACTTCGCCGAGCAGTTCCGCCGGATGTTGTTCCGCCAGTTTCCAGGGTGGGAAATCTCCACGCTGACCTCCAGCATGGACCTCCAGCGCTCTTTTTCAGCCATCTATCCACGCGCGCGGCTCCTTCGGGGGAACCAGCAGATCGCTGCCCTGGCCTGCCCGAGTTTGCAAAATGAGGCCGCACTGCTGACCTCAGCCTTAATTTGGCATGACTACGTCCGCAATCACGGCCAACAGGGCACCGAGACTTCGCTGAGCCTGTTCTTGCCTGACACGGCAGGCAATCTGACCGCCCACCGGCTCCGTTGGCTCACCGGCGGCGGCCTCGGTCAGTCAAATGGCGGTCAATCGTCGCGTGCGCGGCTGTTTCGCTTCAATGCTCACGGTTCTGCCGGTGAGGTCGATCCTCAAGACTTAGGCAACCTTGAAACGCGCGTCAGCGCCACGGCCGGCCCCCGGGCGGCCAGCGAAGACCACGCTGCGTTCAGCTATTCGGAACGCTGTCTGGAGTCAGCGGTTCGGTCCCACATTGCGGCAGTGGACTCCACTCTGCTCGCAACGCCAATTCATGGCCAGGTTCTAACGTTTGCGGCTACCGATCGAGACCTGATCGACCTCCTCGCCGTCTCGTTCTCCGGCCGGCTGGCCGTGCTCGAACTAAAGGTGTCCGAAGATATCCATTTGCCCATCCAAGCGCTCGACTACTGGATGCGCATCCGCTGGCACGCCCAAAAAGGCGAGCTCGGACGTTTCTTCCCCGGTGTTCCCCTCGAGACCACGCCGCCGAAACTGCTCCTGGTCGCGCCCGCTATGTCGTTTCATCCCGCGAACTCCACCGTGCTCCGTTATTTCTCACCCGACATAGAAGTGGAACGAATCGGTATCAATTCCGAGTGGCAACAGCATCTTAAAGTGGTGATGCGTCTTCAGGGCGCGACGGCACCGATCTCACACGGGGATTCTCAATGGGCATTCAAGGGTTGATTCACGTTCGCAAAGCATTAACTGCACTTAATCCCAAGCAGATTCGTGAAATGAGCGAGCGTACGGCGCGGGTAGCGCTGCATGCCGCCAGTCAGGAATCGTATGCGCGGATGGAAAGTTTCTTTCTGAGCGAGTTGAGCCCGGCTCGCCGTCAGCAATCGGCGCTGCTGCTGACACGGGCGCCCGTTTCCACGCTCGCTCAACAAGCCGACATCACCGTTTACGACGAAGGCGTCATTGCACCGGCCGGGGCGCTGATTTTCCGGCCCGGCCAGACCCACGAATTCGTGCAGCAAACGCTGAAGGCGCATGAGGATTTGGGGGTTGCTCTGGCCAAATCGTTCCATCCGTTCCGGCGTCCCTTTGTGGAGCGGGTCATTCATAAGGTTGCCAAGGAAAATGCGATGTTTTCGCTCGCCACCGCCTTGCCGGACGTGATCCCAAGCTTCATCGAGTTGCCCTGGGCGGTGGCCGAGTTTGCGTCCGACACAGCCTTCCTCACCATGAATCAAGTCCGCATGGCCTTCCTCATCGCTGCGGCTAGCGACCGTGAGGTGGGTTACATGGAGCAGAAATCGGAGATCGCCACCGTCATCGGTAGCGCTTTCGGCTGGCGCGCTCTAGCCAAGCAGGTGGTCAGCAAAATCCCCTTTGGCGGTGGTCTGGTAGGCAAAGCCGCCGTGGCGTACGCCGGTACTCAGGTTCTCGGCTTATCGCTCGATCACTTTTATAGCATCGGATTTACCTACACGCGCGAGGAACGCGACCGGCTTTACGCGGACGCTTTCCGCCAGGGCAAAGTAGTGGCTGCGCGTATTTTGCGGCACTTGCGTCCGGATCTGGCAGCCAAGTACGCTGCTTCGGCCCGGCAAAGTACGGACCCGGCTTCAGGGTCGCACTCCGCCAGCCGATGAGTACGATGAGTACAGGGAGGGCCAGAGAAACCTCCGTTCCTGGCCTACGTCTGTTTATTTTGAATTGGGAGTTTGTATACATGAGAAAAGGCATATTGATTTCGCTAATCGCCGCCGCGAGTTTAGCGAGCGCGGACACGTTAGTGCTCCGGAATGGGAACCGCGTGGAAGGGAACTATGTGGGTGGCGATACCCGGTCGGTTCGCTTCGCGGTCGGCAACCAAGTCAGCACGTACGGCCTGAACGACGTTGAAACGATTCGCTTCTCCAACGGCCAGCAGGGCTACGCGCCGGGCACGGCGTATCCACAGAATCCCAACGCCAATTACGGACCGAACGGCAACTATCCTGCCAATGGCGGCTACTCGCAAACAAACGGCGGCTACTCGCAAAACCGCCCAGCCTCCGGCTATGCAGGATCCTCAAGCAATAGCTCAATGGGTGTCGAGGTGCCATCCGGGACCGAACTGGTAGTGCGTCTCATTGATGAGGTCAATTCAGAACGGGACAATCTGGGCCAGACCTATCGAGCCTCGATTGATCAGCCGGTTGTGGTGAACGGTCAAACCGTCATCCCACGCGGTTCAGATGTTACTGCCACTTTGATCGATGAAAAAAAGTCCGGCAAAATCGAAGGCAGAACGGTTCTGACGCTCGACTTGAAGAGTGTTACTCTAAACGGCCGGACTTATAACATTGTCACGACAGGCCTACCGGAAGCCAGTGGTTCTCGAGGCGCACGTTCGGCCAAGGTGATCGGCGGTACTGCTGCTTTAGGCGCTATCATCGGCGCCGTGGCTGGCGGAGGCCGTGGCGCCGCTATCGGTGCCGGATCAGGCGCTGCGGTGGGAACCGCTGCGGAAGTCGCCACCTCAGGCCAAAAAGTCCGAGTCCCAGCAGAAACACGCCTGACGTTTACCTTGCAGAATCCGCTCGACCTGTAATAAGCGCGTAGAGAGCCTCTCGGCGAGACTCCGGGCACGCCGTCCGCCAAACTAGCAACGTACGACTCGTTAGGCGTGCCCCCTCCTTCCATCTGCGAACCTTGTAAAGGACCACCTGTATGGAACTGCTGGATGCCGCCGAGGTGCGCGTACTCGGCGCTCTCCTCGAGAAAGAGGCCACCACGCCTGAGTACTACCCTCTCTCTCTGAACGCCCTGATCAACGCCTGCAACCAGAAATCAAACCGTGACCCTGTCGTTGAGTACGACGAGGACATCGTCTCTCACGCGATCGAGCGCTTGCGGCACAAGCAGTGCGCATTCATCCTCACCGGCAGCGGGCGCGTCGTCAAATACAGCCAACGTATCTCCGAGACGCTCAATCTGGGACGCCGTGAAATGGCAGTGTTATGTACGCTGCTGCTACGTGGCCCGCAAACGTTAGGCGAGATCAAAGATCGCAGCGAGCGGATGTTTGCGTTTGCCGATTTGAGTGAGGCCGAAACGGTGCTCGAAAAGCTCACGGATTGGCCGGGCGGCGGACTCGCGAAGAAGCTGCCCCGCCAGCCAGGGCATAAGGAAGCCCGCTATGCGCATCTGCTTGCAGGCGAGCCAGCCACCGAAGCAGCCCAGGAATTGACTGCCGCGCCGGCGCCTTCCAGGGTTACCCAACTTGAGAGCGAACTGCAGCAGTTGCGGTCCGATTTCAACGAACTCAAGGGGCGGTTCGAAGCTTTAGAAGCGCAACTACGTTGATTAGCCCCCCACCCCGCCGATTGTCAGGCTGATCAGCAAGACCGCTAGCACCAACGCCGTAATTGCCACGTACGTCCGGTCTCGCTCGAATGCGAAAGCTGCTAGGCAAAGCGCAACGCGCGCGACAGGCGTGGCAAGCAGCAGCAGGATTCCAAACTGGATCACCGACCGCGCACGCAGCGAAATGGCTCCCTGCACAATCTCATTCACTTTACGGTCAACCCTCGGTTGGCTTTGGAAATGTTGGTAGTTAGCGGGGTCGCCGCCGTGCCGTGCCAGGTAGTACACACCGCCCGCGAACACCACCAACCCCGAAAGGAGCACGCCCGTTCGTAGCAGCACGCTGACCATGCGTTCTATGCTGGCGTCGTTTATTTTTGACGGGCTCATAGCTTGCCCTCTATTCCTTTCCAGATCATCTCCACCGCGATCACCCCAACCACCATCGCGAACACTCTTCGCAAAAGCGTGACTGGAAGCCGGGCGAGAAAACGCGCGCCGATCATCGATCCCGCCAGTACCCCGAGCATCACTGGCATCGCAATCACCGGGTCGACGTAGCCGCGGCTGAGATAGAGGCTTGCGCTCGCTGCGGCGGTCACCCCGATCATGAAGTTGCTGGTCGCCGTCGAGACCTTAAACGGAATCTGCATGGCCTGGTCCATGGCGATCACTTTAAGCGACCCCGATCCAATTCCAAGCAGTCCCGACAGCGTGCCCGCGCCGAACATAAGCCCAAAGCCGGTTTTGATGCGATGAACTCCATATGTTTGTTCTCCCTCAGGGGTTCGGCAAGAACCGTTCAGCTTGAGGCGCGCCGCAAGTGGGTCGGCCGGGAGCGGTGTTTTCGGCCCGTGATGTACGCGCGCGGTCTGCCAAGCTGCTTGTAGCAGGATCAGGCCGAAGATGATGGTCAAGGCGCTGGTGGGGATACGACTCCCCAGATAAGCGCCCAACAGCGCACCAAGAGTCGTCGCAATTTCGAGGAACATGCCGATGCGAATACTTGAATAGCCGTCGCGAACATAAGCGGCAGCCGCACCCGACGACGTAGCTATCGCCGAGACCAGGCTAGCCCCAATGGCGTAGCGAATATCGACGCCCAAGAACAACGTCAAGACGGGAGTGACAATAACGCCGCCCCCCAGCCCAGTCAACGAGCCGATGAACCCTGCCATCAGCGAAGCCCCCAGAACCATGGGCGCGAACTGGGCCTCAGTCATAGTGAAAGGCGCAGCTCCTGCCGCAAGGATATAAGCTGTTCATAGTTTCTGTTGCATGATCATGAAAAAAATAATCGGAGTTTCTTTAGCCGCTGTTAGCTTAGCGTTCGCACAGCAAGCGCCACTTCCTCTGCAGTCGCCGGAGGTTGCCGGCGACGGGCGTGTTACCTTCCGCTTTCGCGATCCAAACGCCCAGCGTGTGGTGGTGAATGTGGAGGGTAGCACGGCGCCGCTGGTGATGCAGAAGTCCGAAGGAGGGGTGTGGACCGCCACCACTGAGCCACTTGCGCCAGAACTTTACGGCTACTCCTTCAGCGCTGACGGTGTGCAACTGTTAGATCCTTCGAACTCGCTCATCAAACCCAATCTCCTCGGACCCAGCAGTGAAGTCCACGTACCGGGAGCGAATCCCATGCCCTGGGAACCCGTCGGCATACAGCATGGCGTTGTCCATCATCACTTCTATAAATCGAGCATCGTCGGCGATAATCGCGATTTTTACGTCTACACTCCGCCCGGCTACAATCCCACCGCTAGCACCCTGTATCCCGTGCTCTACCTTCTGCACGGATATAGCGACGATGCAAGCGGCTGGACGGCCGTAGGGAAGGCGAACTTAATTCTCGATTCACTCATCGCCGGCGGCAAAGCAAAACCGATGATTGCGGTAATGCCACTCGGCTACGGCGCACTGGAGATCCTGCAGAGAACGCCGGTTTTCGGCGCTCCCTTCAATAATGCCGAGCTTCGCGAAAAAAACTATACCAAATTTCGCACCGCTCTTCTGGACGAGGTGCTGCCGGAAGTGGAACGCCAATACAAAGTCTCAAGCAATCGGGATTCGCGCGCCATTGCGGGTCTTTCGATGGGCGGAGCCGAGTCGCTGCTTACCGGCCTCAATCGGCTGGACCAATTTTCCTGGGTCGGCTCGTTCAGCGCTGGCGGCTTATCGGACGACTTCGCTGCGGACTTCCCGCAACTCACAAGCCCCACGCCTCCACAGCTTCATCTTCTCTGGATCGCTTGTGGCGTAGACGATCACCTAATCACAATAAACCGGAACTTAGTTGCTTGGCTAAAGACTAAAAATATTCATCTCATCCAAATCGAAACCCCAGGCATGCATACCTGGATGGTGTGGCGGCGGAATCTGATCGACTTCGCTCCCTTGCTCTTTCGTGACCGAACCGTAAGGGCGCTCCCAACGTCCATCGATGAAAAGTAGACATGTTCTGCGAGGAGCGCAGACGGGGGTAGACCAAAGAAAAGGCCGAACGGGAGTTAACCATTCGGCCTCTATTTCCCGGAGCGGTGGAATGACAGCCCGAAAAAAATCTATCGTAAATCGCTGGGCGACTTTGGCATGGGAGCGTTGCTGCTGGAGGAAGTGGATCCCGCGACCACACCCTGGTTCACTAGCACAGTCACCTCCACGCGGCGGTTCATCTTCCTTCCCTCCGCTGTATCGTTCGGCTGCGCTTCATGAGAGGTTCCCATCCCGGCAGGTGTCAGAATACGGTGGATCGGAATGTTTCCTTGCTGCTCCAGGTACTGAATAACGGCATTCGCGCGCTGCTCGCTCAGAACTTGGTTCCGTACCGCTTTGCCCGTAGCATCAGCGAAACCGGCTACTTCCACCACATAACCTTTCTCCACCAGTGCCTGTTGCGCCACCTTGTCCAGCATCTGCTTGTCATCCGCACTCAAAGTGGCGCTGTTCAGTCTGAAGTAGACCGTGTCCTTATACTTTTGTTGATAGTTATCGAGGTTCGTGATGCGGTTGTTAGCGGTTGTAGCGCCTTGGTTAGCCTGATCGGCCTCCCCCTTCACCTGTCCCACCTGCTGCTGGGTCTGCTTTTCTTGATCTTCCAGGTGACCCTGGCTTCCTTCCATCGTCGACGCCCGTCCTTCCAGGGTGCCTGCCCGGCCTTCCAAGCTGCCGGCGCGCGCTTCAAGCGGTGACACACGGGTGTCTATCTGCCTGGAGGCACGCATGGAATTCGGGTCAAAGACGATCTTCTCCGCTATGAGTTCGCCTCGGTCGTTGCCTTTTCCTTGCGCTTCCACTTGCAGGCCGGGAACAAGAGCTTGCATATCCATCGCGGTCTTACGGCCGAACATGCCATGCTTCAACTGGATCTTAGTAGCGTTTGTAAGATCGACCGTGCCGATCGAATCGTCGTTGTCTCTTACTTTGAGGATGTCGCCCGCGTGCGAAATAATGACACCCGAGACCTTGACCTGCTGCCCCGCGGCAAAATTTCTTGCATTTGGCTCGACCCCCAGGGCCAGCGCCGCCGTCAGCAAAACGGGAGCCGACAGGCCCACCAGAGTTTGAATACGCTTAATCGCTGCTGTGTGTTTCATAAAGCTACGTCCTAGAACGCCTCCTCAATTAGAATTCTTCAGTTATGGCGCGACCATCCGTGCTGGCAGTCTTTCGTATCGTACTGTTAGACGCCCCGCAGTTCAGCATGTAACCGTAATTTTCATCAGAACTAGAGCGTTCCCCTCCGTCGGCCCGCTCGAAAATGGCCCAGCGGTAACATAAAGAAGTCTATGCCTGCCGCGACCCCGGCTCCGTCCCCTCGCTCACCACGTGGCTTTTACGGCTGGTGGATTGCCGCAACCACCTTTATAACCTTCGGAATAGCCGTCGGCGTCCCCTACTACAACCTGCCTTTCTTCTACGATTATTTTCAAAAAACCTTTCATTGGGAGCTGAAGCAGATCACGCTCGGTTTTCCGCTGGCTGCCGTCCTAACGCTCTGGGTGGGACCGCTGCTGATTCCGCGCTTTAGCCCGCGCAAGCTGATCGTCGTGGGTACCGGGCTGACCGCGATCGCCCTGTTTGGCTTCAGCGTGATGGGCGGCCGGCTCAGCACCTACTTCGTTCTATATTTCGTTTACACCATCGGCTACATCTTCTCAGGACCAATTCCGCACCAGATCCTGGTCTCCTACTGGTTTCAGAAAAAACGCGGTCGCGCGATGGGAGTGGTGTACGTCGGCGTGGGCCTGTTCGGCGGCCTCGGCTCCTTCTTCGTTCGAGAAATCACCGAGAAGTATGGATTCCAAACGGCGCTGATGGCGATGGGCGGCCTCATGTTTGTCACTTGGCCCCTCGCGCTGTTTTTCCTCAAAGACAAACCCAGCGACATCAACCAATACCCCGATGGCGCGGCGCTCCCCTCGGCGGAGGTCAAACAGCCGCCACACAGCTTCCTCCACTTACTTCGCAGCGGTCCGTTCTGGCTTCTGCTCATCGGCAGCATCTGCTCCATCGGATCCATCGGGTCCATCAACATGCACATGAAGTTTGTGTTCCGCGACGCCGGCTTCACAGACCAAAAGGTCTTGAACGCCGCCTGGACCACCGCCTCCGTGCTGATCCTGTGGTCGAGCATCGCAGGCCGCCTCAGCATCGGATACTTAGCGGATGTTTTCTCAAAGAAGCGCGTAATGATGCTGACTTACTTTGTCGTCGCCGCCACCATCCTTCTTCTGCTTCTGGTATCGCCCGCCCACCCGCTTTCCCTGTATGTATTCGCAGCCGTATTCGGCTTCTCCATGGGTGCGGATTATATGTTGATCCCGCTCATGGCAGCGGAGCAGTTCGGAGTAAATACGCTCGCCCGCGCCATGGCGGTGCTCCTGCCTGTAAATACCATTGGCCAAACGTGGTGCCCGTATGTGGTCTCCGCCCTCAGGGAACACTACGGCAACTACGTCGCCCCTATGGCGTTCGTTTTCGGCATAGCCATGCTAGGCGCACTCGCCATCGCCATACTGCCGCATCATACGCCGCTACTCGAAACTGAGCCAAGCGCAGATCAGAAGCGCAGCACGTCCGAATAAAAAGCAATAGAAAAAACTCTAAGGGGGGCAGTTGCTAGCTGCGATGCTCTTCGCTAGCGCTCCTTGCACGGGGCGGAAGTGCGTTAAGAATTTCGGACTTCAGGTGTCCAACCTCACTTGCAATCGACTCTTTTAAATCGTGCTTCAGTTCGATAAGTCGTTCTTTCAGGTCGTCTCTTGATTCCGTCACGCGACGGTCGAGGGAATCTATTTTGCTGATTAACTCTTCTCTCACCTGATTCGCTCTCTTTTCACCAGCTTGCTGGTTCATCATCGGCCCGAGCGGAAGCCACTTCGGCGTAATATTGCGGAACGAATATGCGACTATAACAACCCAAAGAGCGAAAATACAATTGATGACTGAAAAAGCAACCTTCGGCGCCGGCTGTTTCTGGGGCGTCGAAACAACCTTTCGAGAAATTGACGGAGTAGTCGACGCAGCGGTCGGCTACGAGGGCGGGACCACCCTCAATCCCACTTACAAGGATGTCTGCACGGATGGTACCGGGCATGCAGAAGTGGTGGAGGTGGAGTATGACCCGGCGAAGGTCAGCTTCGACCGCCTGCTGGATGTTTTTTGGACCGCCCACGACCCCACCCAGAAGAACCGCCAGGGACCCGATGTAGGCACGCAGTACCGAAGCGCCATCTTCTTTCACACTCCCGAGCAGGAACAAGCCGCCCAGGCTTCTAAGTCGAAGCTGGACGCTTCAGGAAAATTTCGCCGGCTGATCGCGACCGTGATTGAACCGGCACAAACCTTCTATCGCGCCGAGGAGTACCACCAGCAGTATCTAGCCAAGCGCGGCGTCAGACATTGTCATATTTAGACCGTCATATTTAGACGGCGCGCGCCTTACACGACCGCCAGCGTCTTCGCTTTTTCCTTGAAGTAGCCGATGGTGAGCGGGAGCCCTTCCTCAAGTGCGATCTTCGGTTCCCAACCGAGAACCCGCTTCGCCTTGCTTATGTTGGGACGACGCAGTTTCGGATCGTCGGAAGGCAGATCCTTGAACTCAATCGCCATCTCGCTTCCGAAGAGGGCACGGATGCGATGCGCGAACTCGAGAATCGTCATCTCGGCCGGATTCCCCAGATTCACCGGATAGCGCTCGTTGGATTCAATCAAACGCAGCAAGCCATCGACTAAGTCCGACACATAGCAAAAGCTGCGCGTCTGCGAGCCATCGCCAAAAACCGTGAGGGGCGCGCCTCGCAACGCCTGATCGATAAAGGCAGGCACCACGCGGCCGTCGTTCAGTGCCATCCGCGGCCCATAGGTATTAAAGATACGTGCGATGGTGGTGTGCATACCGTAGACGCGGTGATAAGCCATCGTCAGCGCCTCGGCATACCGTTTACTCTCGTCGTAACACGATCGCAGACCGACCGGATTTACGTTGCCCCAGTAAGTTTCTACCTGCGGATGCTCCAGCGGATCGCCGTAGCATTCGGACGTCGAGGTGACCAGAAATCCCGCGCCATGCTCCCGCGCCAGTTCCAGCATGTTTCGCGTCGCCGTAGAGCCCGATTCCAAAGTCTCCAGCGGATGCTTCAAGTAATCCACTGGGCTCGCCAGTGATGCCAAGTGAAACACGCGATCGATCGGCCCCGCTACCTCGATCGGCTGACAAACATCCCGCTCTCTGTATTCAAAAGACGGGTTTTTCAGCAAATGCCGAACGTTCTCCCGGCTTCCCGTAATCAGATTGTCGAGCGCGACAACTTTGTGTCCTTCACCCAATAAGCGCTCACACAGGTGTGATCCAATGAAGCCAGCGGCTCCTGAAATGACATACCGCACGTCTTTACATCCTACCCGAATCGCTGCGTTTCACGCATCTGACCAGCACAGGAAGGGTACTACCGCATTCATATGCTAGCGGTACTAGGCGCCAGGCTACTGCTATTTGCACTCCTCGTCGCCTCCGCCTGTTTGTTCTGGCTGCGCTTCCGCGGAGTCGTCCAACGTATCTTTCGCGCACGCAAAGACCCCGGCTTCCATCTAGGCTCAATCAGCCGCCGCAGTTGGATCTTCTTCTCCGAAGTGCTTTGCCAGTCGAAAGTCATCCGGGAACGTCCACTGCCTGGCCTCGCTCACGCGTTCGTCTTCTGGGGCTTTTGCGCGTTTGCGCTCGTCACGCTGAATCACATTGCCACGGGTTTTGGATTCCCGTTCCTCCGTCGCGACACCTGGTTCGGCCGTTTCTATTTCTGGTTCGCGTTCGCCTTTGCGCTCTGCTGCGCGGTGTCCATCGCCGCGTTGGCGTTCCGGCGCTTCGTCCTCCGCCCAAAGTCGCTGGGCCCCGTATCGCCCGAATCGGGTTGGATCGCGCTCTTGATCTTCATCCTGATGCTCACTTACATGCCCACGTGGTGGGTGCCGGAAGCGTCCGTCAGCGGCCAAACTCTGTGGTGGCTGCACACCTTGACGCTGCTCGCCTTTCTGCCCCTCATCCCACACACCAAGCATCTTCACCTGGTGCTCAGCCCGCTCACCATCTTTCTGGAGCGCGATGGCTTCAGCCATATTCCGCCACTCGCCGGAGACGAAGATTTCGGCCTCGTCAACGGCAAGGATGTTACCCAAATCACCGCACTGCAAGCCTATTCCTGCGTGGAATGCGGTCGCTGTACGGAGCATTGCCCCGCCAACAACACCGGCAAAGAACTGAACCCGAAGCTCATTGCACTGGGGCTCCGATCCTATTTGAACGAGTACGGCAACGAAAGCGAAACGCCCATTCTCGAAGCCACTATTTCACAGAAAATGCTGTTTCAGTGCACCACCTGTGGTGCCTGTGAGTACCAATGTCCCGTTGGCATTCAGCACTTGCCCATGATTATCGGCCTGCGCCGCGGCGCCGTGAACACCGGCACGTGGGAGGACGATTACGGCACCAAGCTCTTCCTGAACCTCGAGCGCAACGGCAACGCCATGGGCTTTTCGCAAGCCGAGCGCGACAAGTTCATCGCCAAGCAAGAGTTCCCGATTTTTGACGGCTCGCAGGAGTATTGCCTGTGGCTCGGCTGCATGGGCGCTTACGATCCGCGCGGCCGCGAGATCATTTCGTCTTTCGCCACCGTCATGAATTATCTCGGAACCTCGTTCGGCGTCCTCAAAAAAGAGCGCTGCACGGGTGACCCGGCCCGCCGCCTCGGCAATGATCTCGTGTTCGGGCAACTCGCCGAAACCAATCTGTCCGCCCTTCAGGAAGCCGACGCAAAGAAAATCGTCTCCATCTGCCCGCATTGCGTGCGCACTATTCAGGAGGACTGGCGAGAATTCGGCGCCGCTGTACCAATCGAGCATCACAGCGAATTCCTCGCTCGCCATGCCGACAAACTGCCCGCCAAAGAAAATGGCGAGCGCGTCGTCTTCCACGATCCCTGCTATCTAGGCCGTTACCGCGGCATCTACGACGAGCCGCGTCAAGTCATCGCCCGTTCGGCGACCGTAATCGATCCGCCCCGCGCGCGTGAGCGCAGCTTCTGCTGCGGCGCCGGGGGCGGGCTCGTCTTTCTCGGCGAAGAAACCGGCCAGCGCGTCAACCAAGCCCGAGCGGAAGAGTTGGTTGCGACGGGAGCAGACACGGTCGGTGCCGCCTGCCCGTTCTGCAACAGCATGTTCCGTGATGCGCTGGCGGCTACGTCCGCCAATCCACCACGCCTGCTCGACATCGCCCAGATCGTCTCCGAGCAGATCCAAGATCAAAGAGCTGCCCGGGATATAATCTCGAAGGAGTCCAAATGAACGACACATTAGGCGTTGGAAAAAAGCTTGTCGAGCTGCGCCGTCAAGGCAAGAACATGGAAGCTGTCGACACGCTCTACAGTCCGCAAATTGTGAGTATTGAAGCCACCGGTAGTCCGTCCATGCCCGCGCGCATGGAGGGCATAGCGGCTATCAAAGGCAAAAACGAGTGGTGGGAAAAGAATAACGAGGTTCATCACGCCGAAGCAGAAGGTCCTTGGCCAAACGGAGACCGCTTCATCGTCCGATTTAAGTACGACGTGACCCAGAAGGCAGGCCCGCTAGCGGGAAAGCGCATAACCCTGGATGAAACTGCGCTTTACACCGTCAAAGACGGAAAGATCACCCAGGAAGAATTCTTCTATGACATGGGCGGTTGATCCCGAGATCGTTTGCAGTGCCTGAGGCGGCCTCCACAACTCCCCGCCAGGAACTGGTCGCCCCGGCAGCCCGCGTACGCCGGGAACAGTAGCTCGATCAAAATACGAGTAAACCTTAGAAGCGCTGAGGCGTTATGGGTATAGACGGCAGATGTCTGCTGGGCATACCCCGTCGAGCGTGACTACAGGAGACACATCGTATGAGATACGCCGCCTTTGGGCTGCTGCTTTCGTTGGGAAGCGTGCTGACACAGGCCCAAGTTGCACCGCAAGTTGTACCGATAGAACGGACGCGAGTGAGCCCGTTCAAGCATGTGGTAGTGGTCTTCCAGGAGAATCGGACTCCCGATAATCTCTTCCAGGGCCTGTGCGTGCCGCCCTATGGGACGGCGGGAAGCTGCAATACGAAACCGGGTTACGGTCAGTACAACATTCAGACAAGTGACTGGCTGGACAAGAGTTCAGCGGGCGGGGTGATTCAACCGATGCCGGTCCTTCTGGCAAACGCCTACGATCTGGACCACTCGCACACGGCGTTCAGGAGGATGTGCGATACGGATCCGTCTGGACAGTGCAAGATGGACGGGGCGAGCGGCGTAGGGTGTGGCGGCACTTGCCTCAGCCAGCCGCAGTTCCGCTACGTCTTGAATTCCCAAGGTCGGCTGAATCCTTATTTAGATCTGGCGACGCAATACGGGTGGGCGAATTACATGTTCCAGACCAACCAGGGGCCGAGCTTTCCAGCGCACCAGTACATTTTTGGGGGCACGTCGGCACCGAGCGCGGCGGACGATGCGGCAGGGATCTTTGCGTCTGAGAATTTGGCGAACACAGGAATTTCGGGTACGCAGGCGACCGCCGGCTGCATAGCCCCGGCGGGAACGTTGGTGCAGTTGGTCGGGCCGAGCGGGATAGAAGACCCGAAACAGAAAATCTATCCGTGTTTTGAGCACGTCACGCTGCCGGATGTGCTGCCGCCCGATGTGACTTGGAGGTACTACGCACCCAGCGCCGGCTCCATCTGGACGGCGCCGGATGCGATTCAGCATATTTGCCAGTCAACGGGGCAGGGCGGGCAGTGCGTCGGGCAAGCTTGGGATAAAAATGTGGACCTCAAGCCGGCAGACGTTTTGCACGACATCGCGAGCTGCAATTTGCGCTCGCTAAGCTGGGTGATTCCTACCGGTGCTAATTCGGATCACGCGAATACAAACGACGGCGGAGGGCCGTCGTGGGTGGCGGCGATCGTGAATGCGATTGGCAATAGCAAGACCTGCGATAACGGCGCCGGTTATTGGAAGGACACGGCCATCCTGATTACCTGGGATGATTGGGGCGGATGGTACGACCATGAACCGCCGGCGATCCTGAACTATCCGCAGGGGGGCTATCAGTACGGGTTCCGGGTGCCGATGCTTGTGGTGTCGGCTTACACACCGAAGCATTACGTAAACAATATTCAGCATGACTTCGGAAGCATTCTGCGGTTCATCGAGAATGATTTTGGAATTCGGGAAGGCATCTTGAACTTTGCGGATGCGCGCGCGCGGAGCGATCTGTTCGCCTTCTTCGATTTCACCTTGCCGCCGCGGCAGTTTCAGACCATCAACGCAACGTTGCCCGCCAGTTTCTTCGTCAACGATAAGAGAAAAGCAACCGATCCCGATGATCAATGAAGCAGGCAGAGCATTATTGCGCAAGAAGAGTAAGAGCCGTATGCCATTCACGTTGGCCCAAGGAGCAAGAATGCGTCGTTTCGATCATTCGAGGAATCTGAATCAATTTTTTAAGCTAGCTTGTGCAGTGGCGGCCCTGAGCCTGCCTGCAACGGCGGCGCTGCTCTTCGATAATGCCGATGCCCCGCTCTATACGACCAGCCGCATTTCTTCGATCGAAGGCGCGGCGGCCTACCTGCAAATTGGGACATCGAATGTTTCGATCGGGCAAATTGCGATCAACGCGCAGCCTTTGCAAGCAGGGCAACTGAAATTTGTGATATTCAGCGATGTTGCTTCGCCGGGAAGCGCCTCGGGAACATTGCTGTACAGCGATACCGTAAATGTCAGTGCGGCGAACGCGCCGACGTACATCTTTTCCGACCCATTTTCATTCACCCTGCGGGCCGGCTACTACTATGATGTGGGCGCCATCTTCAGTGGGGCAGCCATCAACTACACGTATGACTTTACTACTGAGACCGAGGGCGATATCAGTTCCCTTGCCGGTGCGCAGAATGTGGATAACTTTGCCAGTCCGGCGCAAGTAGGTCATGGAGGAGTGTCGGATATCAGCATCCGGCTGTACTCGCCCACCGTAACGACGGTTCCTGAGCCCGCGAGCTATGGGCTCGGTGTTGTCAGTTTCGCCGTAGTGGCTCTGACCGGCTATCGACGACGAGTCGTCATTCTTTCGTAGCCTTCGGGGCCGGAACCCGCGGCATCATATCCGGACGCTGCGCCGTGTTATATACAAACCACGCCATAATGGCCGCCGCTTGCATCATGTCGCCGGGCTGAACCCGATCGTAGACATCCATGTTTGAGTGATGCGTACGGGTTTGGTATTCCATCGGATCTTGCAAAAATCCGAAGCCCGGCAGCCCAATCCAGGTAAACGATGTGTGATCCGTTCCCCCCGGCTCACGCGTTGGCGGCGCGGTCACGCCCAGAACATGGTTCGCGCCCAGGTCCTGCAATGGTGCCAGCCAAGCGTTGAATATCGGCTTCGCCATGTCGTTTCCGCCGGCGTTGATGCCGCGAAAGCGCCCGGTCCCCGTATCGTCGTTGTAGTAAGCCGAGAGCTTCGAATACTCAGGGCCGTGCAACATGGTGTCGCGTTGCGCGAAGTGCTCCTGCACGTAAGCCTTTGATCCCAGCAGCCCTTCCTCTTCCCCGCCCCACAGCGCCACTCGAACTGTACGCGCCATGGGAAGGTTCAGCGCCTTCAAAATCCGCACGGCTTCAATCGCCACAGTGCTGCCCGTCGCGTTATCCGTCGCGCCGGTCCCTCCGTGCCAGGAATCGAAGTGGCCGCCCAGCATCACCAGTTCTTCTTTCTTGCTTCTACCCGGAATCTCCGCCACAATATTGAACGAATCGGTGCTGTCCGTTATAAATTGAGCCTGAATATCGAACTCTAATTTCGCCGGTATATGGTGAGCAACCAAACGGGCGATGCGGTTGTAGTGTTCGGGAGTCAGCGCCACAGTGGGCGGCGGAATGGCGTCTTTTACCTCGCGCGACCCGCCGCTGGTAGCGAAGACTGTCCCGCCATCGCCGTTGAATCCGTACTGCAACACCACCAGCGCACCCTCGTCTTTCAGAAACTGATTTGTCTCATTGCGGAACCGCCGCGCCTCTTCCCGTTGTTGAGGCGTTTGTGGACTGGGAGTTACTCCGCCACGTTGCGCTCCCATGAAATTGCCTAAGTGGGCTGGATCCGAAACTGTTTGGCGAGCGAGTATCTCTTCGTCCGTCCAACGGCGTGCTAACGGATCGGTAACCATCTCCACCTGCTTCGGTTCCATTGTCAACACAACCTTCCCCTTCAGCTTGCCCCGGTATTTCTCGAAATCGGCTTTCGATTGAATCACGGCCATCATCGGCTCGCCGGTCACCACGCCATTGGTGCCCGGTGTCCACGCAAGTGGAACACCGATCAGCGGCTGATACTGTGGCGCCACAAGGTGCGCGGAGAAGTGAGTGAGTGCCCAACCTTGCCCGAATGGACCCCACTTTTCAAGCCTGGCATTCTGAAGACCGTAGCCTTGCAATCGTTTGATCGTCCAATCGCCAGCTTCGCGAAAACCAGGCGAGTTCGTTAACCGCGGACCGTATACGTCTGTCAAATAAAACAGCGTCTCCATGGCCTGCGAGTTCTGAAAGGCTTCCGTCTTGATTCGGTTCAGAACCGATAAGTCAACGGCTTCTTCGGCGGAGCTCGCCACTGAAAAGATCAGCAACCAGGCAATAACGCGATTCATTCCAACCTCCTCAAAAAATCAGCTTCAGCGCCAACTGCACATTGCGCGGTTCGCCAAAACCAAGACCCGGCGCTGAACTCCCGTTGCGCGTCTGCGTAAGTTGGCCGAAACTGGCGCTGGTCAGAGTAAGAGTAGCCGTCGGGTTTGTCCAATTCGTTTCGTTGAGCAGGTTCAAAATCTCCACGCGAAACTCCGTATTCAGGCGTTCGGTGATGGGCGTTCTCTTGAACACCGAGAAGTCCCAAGACCCGAAATTAGGGCCGTAGAAGGCATTGCGTCCCAGGTTGCCGAAAGTGCCCGGCGCCTGCTTTTGAAAGGCAGCGGGATTGAAGTACTGAACAGCTAAAGTGCCCGTCAAAGTGGGCACGCCGGTGAGCGGATTCGAAACCAGATTGGGCCTGTCCTTGTTCTCGCCGGTGCCGCTCACATTCGTGCCGTCCAGAATATTGATAGGCGTGCCAGTCGCAAAAGTAAGAAGCGAGTTGAACTGCCAGCCTTTCGTCAAGCGTGGCGCGAATCGACCCCACTGCGGAAGTTCGTAGCTGATCCAACTGGTGAAGATGTGCCGCTCGTCGAACGCGCTGTTGCCGTAATCCTGCCTCAAGTTGTAGCTATTTTCGGGAGTGGTGACCGTGGATGCGTCGTCTAATGCGTGCCCGTACGTGTAATTGGCGTTGAAGGTAAGTCCCTTCCGGAATTGCTGGCGTAGCGAGACTTGCAGCGAACTGTAATTCGAATTCGCTATCGAATTCAACTGATTGATAGTCCCCAGAGTGGGATATGGAGCGGCATAGGGCCGAACACCTTTGATCGGTTGGTTAATATCAAGTACCGCCTCCAGCTTGCGCCCTAAACTGCCCACATACGCTAGTTGCAACAGGGTGGAATTTGAGAGCTGGTGTTGCACGTTCAAGTTGAAGTTCTGCACGTAAGGCGTACGAAAATCCGGATTCACCGAATACACGCCGTAAGGCGGCTTCGTCAGGGTCGTGCCGAACACCGGCACGCCTGCTCCTAACACCACGTTTGTCGCCGACAGCGTGTACACCGGATTCGGTCCAGCGGGATTTGCATAAATTCCAGTAGCTCCACCGTTACCGATGTTGTTGTACACAAAAGAACCTACCGTCGGCACATCGTAGTAAATGCCGTAACCGCCGCGGATCACCGTTTTTCCGCCAGGTTTAGGCTGAAACGCGAACCCAAAGCGCGGAGCAAAATCCGTTTCGTCCTTCCCATAAAGTTGCCCCACGGAGAAGCCTTGCCCAGGAACGAAGTTCGCTAGATCGTTAGCCGTATCGTGCAGCAGGCCCTCGTACGTGTATCGCACCCCAAAGTTGACGGTCAGGCGCCGCGAAATCTGGAATGTGTCGTGGACCCAGCCATCCGCCGAGTTCACGTGATACACCCGCCCAGGATTGCCGCGAGCGATAGTCGCTCCATTGGAATTACTCGTGTAGCCGGCCACAAAGTCGGCGAGCGCCTTCAACGTAGACGGCACGCCGCCGTCGTTTGCCCACGGGCCGCGCGAACCGTCAAATGTAAACGTGCCGCGGCCGTTCGTGTAGTAAGCCACATCCAAAACCGCTCGACGGAACTCGCCTCCAAACTTAAGCTGATGACGGCCCACCGTGTACGACAAGTTGTCGGTTATGTGGCCCGTCGTATCGGTCCTCTGCAGTGGCGGCGTTGCGCCCGTGTAGTCGAAGCCCGTGATCTTGATCTGCGGCGCACCGGGTAAGGTACTGCCGGTATTCAATCCTAAAGCGCTCGCGCTGTAACTGGTGTTGTAATCGTTGAACGTCTGCATGAAGTAGTTCACGCCCAGAGTTAGTTGATTCACCAGCCGTGTTGTAAGTACGGAATTCTCCACAACCGAAAAGTTATGAACGTGCATGGGTGCCTGCTGGAAGTAAGGCTCTAAGTGAGCTCCTACATCGGCGGTTTGGGTGCCCGCGCCGCCCAGATATCGGACGGAGAGCGTGTTGTTGTCGTTGAAGTGGTGATCGACCTTAACAATGCCGTTGTAACTGTTGTACCGGTTCAGCGCATTCGCAAGATAGTTGTTAGCCTTTGCGGGGCCATTCCGGCTATCGGCTGGGAACAGCGAGAGCAGATTTGTCGAAACCGCGCTGACTGCTACCCCATAGCGCTGAACTACCTGACTAGCGCTCGATACCCATGCGGCGGAGGGAATCGTATCCAGCAACGAATCCGCGGCGACGGCCAACTGCGCCTCGCCGGTCAGAAAGAAGAATGTTTTGTTCTTGATAATGGGACCACCCACCGAAAAACCGAACTGATTGTTGCGAATCTCCTGCTTGTGGCTTCCAGGCGACTGCAGCGGAGACAGCGAAGCTAAAGCTTCATTCCGGTTGAAGTAATAGGCCGTGCCATGCAGCCCGTTGGTGCCCGATTTGATCACCATATTCACGTTCGACCCGCCGTTGCGCCCCATATCGGACTGGGCATTCGTCTGAACCGAGAATTGATCTATCGCGTCAATGGGCAACAAAGCTCCAGGTATGCCCGCTACCCCGCCCTGGTTTACCGCCACTGCGTTGGACCACGCATCGTTATTATCCGCGCCATCCACTTGGTAATTGTTGCCGTTCGTTCGCATCCCGTTCACGGAAGGCGCGGTACTCACCGGAGTAACTCCGGGGGCTAACTTAATCATCTGGCGAAAATCCCGCCCGTTGATCGGCAGTTCCTGCACCGTTTTACTATCCACATCGGCCACCAGAGCGCTGGAGGTTGTATCCAGCGTAATGGCTGCGGCGGAGACTTCCACGACGGCCTGCTGGCGTGCGACACCCAGCTCCACTCGAAGATCCGTCGTCTTAGAGACCGCAATCTCCACGTTAGTAATTCTCTTTTCCTCAAATCCGGGCTTCGTCACAGTAACTTGATAGAGCCCGACCGGTAACTCGGGTATTTGAAAATCTCCGCTTCCCGTCGTTAGAGTGGTGCGAGCCAGTCCCGTCGAAGGGCTGCTCAGCTTCACCATTGCTTCGGGTAGAGTCGCTCCGGATCCGTCCGAAACGGACCCCGATAAGCTGCCATGAAATGTTTGTGCCCGGACTGCCGTGACACAGAGCGCGAATGCGAGCGCAAGCCGATACAGAGACATAGTTCACCTTTACTTTCGATCAAATGATCTACTCAGGCCACAGGCTGTACAGACTTGGTAAACGCTTGATGCTAGGTCGAGACGCGTGGAACTAGCAGGACGGGGAATTTGGAAAGTATAGCAGGGTACAGAAGCTTAGACGCGCTCTTCGCAATTCGCTCTGATTACGGGCTCACTAGACTTGAATCATCGTGCTCGCCTGCAACCTCAGCGCCATCTCCGCTTCCGCTCGCCCTCGGTACAACGAACTAATCGGACACTTACGCGCCGGAATACACGAGCGCAATGAGCTGCCGGACGGTTACGCGTTTCAATTAAACGAACAGTGCATCTCTCTGCTCGAAATCGCCGAATGGATCGGTATGGAACGGCTCTGCTGTCCGTTTCTTACCTTCCAACTCGAAACCAACGGAGAAGCGCCCGGCTTTACCCTCAGACTTACCGGCCCCGCCGGCGTAAAGACGATTCTCGAAACCGAATTCCCGCCCGTGACGCCCTCTAACTATCCCGCTAGGACATCGGCGGGGACACTCTCTTGACATGGTGACTCTCTGTTCCCAGCCACTCCGGATGCTGCGCAGTGCTGTCGAATAGAGCGCTGGTCTTGAACAGCTCCCATTTGCCGTCAGCGGCCGCGGGCGCAGTACGCTGCAAAACCGCCGCCATCTGCTCCTTCGAAACGTCCTGGTAGGTCTGGGCTGCTTTGATCGCTTGATCCAGAATCTCCGGTTTGTCTATCCCTGTAATCACCACCGAAACCGGCTGACTCAGCGAGAAATGCAAGCACTCCATCGCTGTCGCCGTGCCGCTCTTCAAGATCACTGAGTCTCCCATGCTCTTCATCCCAAGCGCGCCGATATTACGCTTCACCAACTCAGGTAACACCAGCTTCCCGAAGCTTCGATAATGCGCGTCCATCACGTTGACGGGCATCTGCACCGTGTCAAACACGAAGTTATGGCGATCCGCCACTTCCAGCATGTAGAGGTGAATGCGTGGGTCTTTGTGCCCGGTGAAGCCGATATAACGAACTTTGCCGGCCTTCTTCGCCGCGGAGGCCGCCTGCGCCGCGCCGCCATCCGCGAAAATGCGGTCCGGATCGTCGAACCGGATAATCTCGTGAAATTGAATCAGGTCCACGTGATCGGTCTGCAGCCGCTTTAACGATTCCTCCAACTGCTTGTTGAACTCGTCCGCGGTGCGGCCGTCGTTCTTCGTCATCATGAAAACGCGCCCGCGCAAGTTGCCGTCCTTAACGGCCTTTCCGACGCGCTTCTCGCTTTCACCCTTGTTGTAATCCCAGGAATTATCCAGAAAATTGATGCCGCGGTCGACGCCCGCATGCACCAGCTTGATAGCATCCGCCTCGCTCACTTCCGATTTCCCAAGGTGGTAACCGCCCATGCCGATGCACGAGACCTTTACGCCGGTATGTCCTAACGTGCGGTAGGGAATGTCATGCCCATCGCCCTCCGCCCCAGATCCCATTCCAGCCGCGACGAGTCCGGCACCCATGGCGAGAAGCGCCTCACGTCGATTCGATTTGCCTTCAAACATGGCCTTTAGATGCCGCCACAACAGAAAGAGGATCTGGTAGATCTCGCAGCCGCCTTAAAAGAAAGTGGTAGTTTGTCTAACCAGGGAGGAGATCCTACGATCACACGTCGCTCCGCTGTCAAACTCTCAGCCGCTTCCCTCATTGCGCCTGACATGAACGCCGCGCCGGCGCCGCAGAAGGGCAGGCTGAAACAGTCCGCCGCGCGCTGGTGTTATCAGAAAATGAGCATAGACGACCTGTGCCGCAACGCAGCCGAAATGGGCTTGGCCGCCATCGATCTCGCGAAGCCTGAAGAGTGGCCGATCCTTCAGAAATATGGCTTGGTGTCTTCTATGGCCTACAGTGCCGGAACCATCCCCAATGGCTGGAATCGCAAGGAAGACCACGACCGGCTCGAAAAAGAGATGAAGGAAGGCATCGACCGTGCGGCCGCCGCAAAACTTCCCAACGTCATCACGTTCTCCGGCAATCGGCGCGGTCAGCCAGACGAAGAAGGCAAAGATAACTGCATCGCCGGTTTGCGGCGCGTCAAGAAAATGGCGGAAGACAGCGGCGTCACCATCTGCATGGAGCTCTTGAACAGCAAGATCAATCATCACGACTATCAGTGCGACCACACCGCCTGGGGAGTCGAAGTGATGGAAGGCGTAGACTCACCGCGCGTCAAGCTGCTGTACGACATCTATCACATGCAGATCATGGAAGGCGACATCCTCCGGACCATTCGAGACAACATCCAGTACATTGGCCACTTCCATACGGGCGGCGTGCCCGACCGGCACGAGTTGGACGACACGCAGGAATTGCAGTGGCGAACCATCGCGAAAGCCATAGCGGATCTAAATTTTCAGGGCTATTTCGCGCACGAGTTTGTGCCCACTCGCGACCCCATGACGTCCTTGCGGCAAGCCGTAACTCTCTGCACCGTGTAGTTCAGCGTTCGGTGATGCCGGCCGTTGTATCCCGGTCAACGACACTCTTCGGCACGGCCCATGCGAAGACCACGCCGCCACTGCTGGTAACGACATACTGGCGGCCGTCGAGCTCATAGCTGATGGGAGAACTCTGCATGGGTGCGCCTTGGCCGGCATGCCAGAGAGTCTTTCCATTCGCCGTCTGAAGCGCCAGAACACTTCCGAACGCGTCACCAGTAAACGTAAGGCCCGCGTCGGTTGTCAACACGCCTGCACCGGATCCACCGGGCCCCAGTTCATGAGTCCAGCGAATCTTGCCCGTTCGATAGTCGATAGCTTCGAGTACACCTTTGCCCCAGACGCCGTAATCCGCACCGGCCCAGCCAAAGGTGCCGTCTTGCGGCTTGGCGAAATAGATACCGTAGCTGGGGTGAGCGTCTACCAGAAACAGGCCGGTCTTCGGGTCGAAACTGGGGGCGCGATAGTTGGTCATGCCCCCTTCATCCGGTGCAATCAACCGTCCATCCCGAGCCGGTTCCTTCTCCGGATTCGGTATCGGCCTGCCTTGCTCGTCCACGCCCAGCGACCAGTTCACCGGACCGAACGTAGTGGTGACCAGGTTCTTGCCATCCGTTCGGTCAAGCACAAAGAAGTAGCCGTTCCGCGAGGTTTGCATCAGCAGCTTGCGAGGCTTGCCGCCGAACTCCGCATCCGCTAGAACCGGCGTCTCCACCGCATCCCAATCGTGTGTATCGTGCGGCGAAGGTTGAAACGCCCACGTTAGCTTGCCGTTATCCGGATTAATCGCCACAATGCTGCACGTGTAAAGATCGTCCCCCGGCCGAGTCGCGCCGGTCAGCACCGGCGTGGGATTTCCGGTCCCCCAGTACACCAGGTTGAGGCCCGGATCGTAGGTTCCAGTCATCCATGTCATACCGCCAGAAGACTTATTCGGAGTCCCGGCAGGTGGAGTGCTATCCCACTCCCACTGCGTTTTTCCCGTCTCCGGATCGATGGACCGGAGGTAGCCGCGCAGGTTATCGAAATCGCCGGAGACGCCGATGATGACGTGATTGCGCACCACCAGCGGCGACATTGTCGTCCAGTAGCCTTTACTCGCGTCTGCCACTACCACATTCCACCGCACGGTGCCGTCCTTAGCGTTCAGCGAAATTAAGTGCGCGTCCGGTGTCAGGAAGAACAGCCACTCCTTGTACATGGCAACGCCGCGCTGGCCAATATGAAAACCCTTGTTCGAGGGATAGGTGTAATGCCAGATACCGTGGCCTGAACGCGCGTCCACAGCCCAGACGTTATCGGGAACGCTGAAGTACAGGATGCCGTCCACAAGCAGTGGAGAGCATTTCAATTCAGCCGCCTGCCCGGTCTGAAAAATCCAGGCCAAGCCCATCTCGCCAACGTTTTGAGGCGTGATTTGGGTGAGACGACTGTGGCGCTGGCCGGAGTAGTCACCGTGATACAAAGGCCAACTGTCCGCGGGAGGATGCAGGAGCGAGGCGGGTTCGACACCCTGACCTCCGAGGCGGTGGGAGAGCGGCAGGCACATGGCTGCCGCAGCGGCGACGAACAACACATGGGGCGAAAACTTCATTTCAATCTCGTTTTAACGCAGCGTTTGCAGATACGCCATCAGATTGTGAATATCGGCGTCTGTGTACTTGCCGAGCAGTGCGGCATGCGCTTCGGCCGGCGCGTCCACGGCATACTTAACATCGCTTGTGGGCCAGGATTGATAGCGGCCGGACGGGTCACGAAGCGCCACCGTAAACTCGTCCACGTACGCGAGTTGTCCGCTGACGCTTTCGCCGGAGCGCAAAGTGACTTTGACTTTCGCCGAGGCGTCCTTCGGGTAAAGCATGCGCTGTTCCAGCCGCAATCCCTCAAATCGCCGGGCAATACCAGCCAGATCACCCTTGGGCGAGTGGCAGGATGAGCACGCACCTGCTCCGTTGAAGTATTCCCTGCCCGCTTCCACGCTTCCAGTTTGAAGGTCGGCTACATCCACCCCGCGCCGCTTGCCATTCTGTGAATCGGACAGGGTCTTCTGGGTTTGGATAAAGGCCACCAACGCTGCTATGTCGGTATCAGGAAGACTGAAGCGGGGCATCCCCTTATCAGGACGCCCATTCCTCACAACAGCGCCAATTTTGTCTCCATTCATATCGCCTGCAACTAGCTTTGAGCGCGTCAGATCCGGCCCCGTTTCGCCACCCCCTGCATCGCGCCCATGGCAGAAGGCACAGTTCTGTTGAAAAAGAGAGTTGCCGCTCTGAACCTGTGCTGGCGGGAAGACTGGCGGCGCAGGCCTCTCATTTTGCCGGCCAACGCTCGGCGTCTGTAGCGGGCCATTCGGGTTCTGGGTAGCCGTATTCGGGTTCTGCCCAAGAGCAGACGACAAGCTACTCACCAGCGCTACGGCACTTATCAAGACTTCAATTCGCAAGCCAAGCAACGAAACGGACAACCCGGTCCTCCTGAAACGAAGTTTCATTCTATACGCCCCATCGGCAGTTTGAAAAACGAACCCCAATCGTCAGTTCGCTTCGTAAAAACGGCCCGGCCGCTCCTGGCCCATACCGCCAGCCGCGATTCACAAGGATCGTCCGCTACTACCCCGTCACTGGCGCCGCTAGGGGCACGTTCCGATGCTATCCTCGGAGCGAGGAAGTGCGGATGCGTATCCGGAAAGCGCAATGGCTGTTAAGCTGCGCGGCGGCGTTTCTGGGTACGGCGTACGCCCTGGATCGAACGCTGCCGCATCCCTTCCGCGAATACCCCGGCATCGAGTACCGGCTCGGTTCCATACCGTTGCCTCCCGGATCTCAAGACAGGACGGAGTGGGCGTTCGCTCGATTGATGTACCCACCGGGCTGGAACAACGGGTATGCCGGCCGCGACAATCCCGACTGGCAGGCGGGAAGTTCACTCTGGACGCAGGATTT
>JAABUQ010002157.1_pt1 | contig 39780 bp, 34 predicted proteins | sample 5560001 | NCBI WGS metagenome assembly JAABUQ01 (sample SAMN10711888, study PRJNA513371) | rock metagenome | isolation source: Antarctica rocks | place: Antarctica: Victoria Land, Finger Mt nord | collected 2015-12-18
GATACCCGCTTGACAAACCGATCCATGCCAGCCATGCCAACTCATCGCGCAAGCCTATGCCCGCGTCTTGATGACGCTCGGGCTTCATGTTCTACTATCGGCATGGACGCACGCTTGATGAACCACCGGGGTACTAGGACGCGTCGTGGCCACGGTATCGGCAGCGTCCGACATGATAAAATAGAGAGGGAGATGTCATCATGCCTGAATTACCCGAGGTCCAGACCGTTGCCGCCGAGCTCCAGCAACGCCTGCCGGGGCGTACGATCACCGGGGCCGAGGTGCTGTGGGCGCGCACCGTGGGGCATCCCGCGGCGGATGAGTTCATGACCCTGCTGCGCGCGCGTCGTGTCGCGCGGGTGGAGCGCCGCGCCAAATATGTCCTGATACGCCTCGACGACGAGTCGCTGCTGGCGCTACACCTGCGCATGACCGGCCGCGTCACTATCGAGCCTGCCGCCTCGCCGCGCGATCCTCACACGCGCCTGGTGCTGCGGCTCGACGGTGACGACGAACTGCGCTTCGCCGACATGCGCAAGTTTGGCCGCTGGTATCTTGTTCCCCCGGGAGACGCCCTGCCGCTGGCCTCGTTCGCCGCGCTGGGGCCGGAACCGCTCGACGAGGACTTTACTGCCGAGATTTTCGCGGAGCGGGTGGCGGCGCGGCGCGGCAACGTCAAGGCCGCCTTACTCGACCAACGCCTCGTGGCCGGCCTGGGCAATATCTACGCGGACGAGGCGCTCTTCCACGCGCGCATCCATCCGCGGCGCACCCTGCCATCTTTGAGCGCGGGCGAGGTCGCGGCTCTACACGCCGCGATCGTGGCCGTGCTACAGCGCGCCATCGGCCGCGGCGGTACCTCGTTCAGCGACTACCGGACCACCTGGGGACGGCTGGGCGGCTACCAGGAGGAACTGGACGTGTTTCGCAGGACGGGGGCGCCGTGCCCCGCCTGCGGCACGCCAATCGAACGCAGCGTCGTCGCCGGCCGCGGCACCCACTATTGCCCGCATTGCCAAGTGACTAGTGACTAGTGGCTAGTGACTAGTGGCTAGTGACTAGCAGTACTAGCCACTGGCCACTGGCCACTGGCCACTGGTCACTGGCCACTTATCAGGAGAATCCATGGCCGTCATCACACTGCAAAACGTGACCAAGGCATTCGGCGGATTGCAGGTACTCACCGGGCTGTCTGTCGGATTCGAGCGCGGCGAGCGCGTGGGCCTGGTCGGGGCTAACGGAGCCGGCAAGTCGACCGTGCTGCGCATTATCGCGGGCCGCGAGAAGCCCGACGAGGGGACCGTGCACGTCGCGCGGCGCCTGCGCCTGGGCTATCTGCCGCAGGAAGCCAACTTCCACTCCGATCGTACCGTGCGCGAGGCCATGCTGGCCGTCTTCGCCGACCTGCGCGAGCAGGCCGCGCGCCTGCGCGAGCTGGAGGGCCGCCTGGCCGAGGGGGGGACCAACCCGGCCGCGTGGGACGCCGACCTGCTGGAGGAATACACGGCCCTACTGGCCAGGTTCGAGGAGCGCGGCGGCTACACCCACGAGAATAAGGTGGAGCAGGTGCTCGACGGCCTGGGCTTTGCGCGCGACCTGTGGGACCGCCCCGCCGCGACCCTCTCCGGCGGCCAGCGCACGCGAGCCCGGCTGGCCCGCCTGCTGCTGGAAGAGCCCGATTTCTTGCTGCTCGACGAGCCGACCAACCACCTGGATCTGGCGACGACCGAGTGGTTGGAAGGCTTCCTCGGCGCGTGGCGCGGCGGCGTGGTGGTGGTCTCGCACGACCGCTTTTTCCTGGACAAGGTCACGCGGCGCACCGTCGAGATCGCTGCCGGGCGGGCCGAGAGCTACCCGGCCCCCTACAGCCGCTACCTGTACCTGCGCGCCGAGCGCTACCGTCGTCAGGAGAAGGAGTATGAGGCGCAGCAGGCGCGGATCGGGCGCACGGAGGAGTTCATCCGCCGCTATGGGGCGGGGCAGCGCGCCAGGGAAGCGCGCGGGCGTCAGAAACGGCTGGATCGCCTGGAGCGGGTCGAGGCGGCGCCCCGGCAGCGCGATGCGGTGTCCGGGCTGCGCCTGCGCGGAGGGGCGCACAGCGGCGACATCGTGCTCTCGACGGTCCGCCTGCGCGCGGGCTACGCGGGCAAGCCCCTGCTGACCCTGCCCAACGTCACGGTGACGCGCGGTCAGCGCATCGCCCTGATCGGACCGAACGGGTGCGGCAAGTCGACGCTGCTGCGCACGCTGATCGGCGAGATCCCGCCTCTGGGCGGCTCGTTCGCCTGGGGCGCCAACGTGGAACCGGGCTACTACGCGCAGTCGCACGAGGGACTGCGGCGCGACCGCACCCTGCTGGCCACGCTGCAGGACGCGCGGCCGATGGGCGAGCAGGAGGCGCGCTCGTACCTGGCGCGCTTCCTGTTCACGGGCGACGACGTGTCTAAGCGCGTCGGCGATCTCAGCGGGGGTGAGCGCAGCCGCGTGGCCCTGGCGCGCCTGACCCTGCAGCGCGCCAACATACTGCTGCTCGACGAGCCCACCAACCATCTGGACATCGCCTCGCGCGACGCGCTGGAGCGCGTGCTGTGCGACTACGACGGCGCCATGCTCTTCGTCTCGCACGACCGCTACTTCATCGACGCCGTGGCCACCACGATCTGGGCGGCGGCCGATGGCGTGGTCTACGTCTACCCCGGAACCTACTCCGCCTATGTGGAGGCGCGCGCTGCCGGCCGCTTGCCACGGACGTTGCCCGACACCACCCCTGGCGGTGGCGCCGGCGCTGGGAGCGCCGGAGGCGTCGCGGATGCCGCGGCACAGTCGGGCGGCCAAGCGCGAGACCGCGGCGGGGAGCGCGACCGGACACGGAGACCCGGTGGCGGCATGCCTGTCTCGGCGGCGCTGCCCCCATTGCCGGCGCCGCGCATCGCCGTCCGCGACGAGGAGGTGGCGGCGCTGGTCGCGGCAGCGCGGGAGACGGAATGGGTGCGCCAGGGCCTGGCAGCGCGGCTGACGCGGCTGCAAGGACAGGCCCTGGACAGCTTGCTCGAGCTGGCCACGGAGCACGCTCGGGCGCAGGAGAGCCTGGCCGAGGAAGACGGGAGGTTGCTGGCCGCGCTGCGGCGCGGCCTGGGATAAGTTGACAGGCGAGGGGAGCGTATGTTAAGCTGCCGCCTGTGTTTTGCCATCGCCGGGTGCTGGGACCCAACCGTGGGAAACACGCGCACGTCATAGGGAGGAAGACCTTTTGACAAAGACGCTCATCAGCCTCGCGCTCGCCGGCGCCCTCGCCGTGGCGAGCTATACCCCAGTCCTCTCCGCAACCTCCTCTCAGGCCCACACCTCCTCCACTGCCCGCCTCTCGGGCTCGAGCATCGTCGGCACTGCCCTCGCTTACGTCGGCTCACGCTACGCCTACGTCGGCGATACCCCGTACACGGGCTTTAGCTGCACCGGCTTCGTTCATTGGGTCTACAGTCAATATGGGTACAACACGCCGGAAGACGTGGGGCAGCTGTACTACAGCTATCCCCAGGTGTCCCTCGGCGCGATCCAGCCGGGCGACGTCCTGATCTTCGCGAACACGTTCCACCCCGGCCTCTCGCACGCGGCTATCTACATCGGCGGCGGCCAGATGGTCGGCGCCGATAACTTCGACGTCGGCGTCCGCGTCGACAACGTGTACGACGCTTATTGGGGACCGCGCCTCGTGGGAGCGGTGCGCATCGCGCCGTCCGCCTACGCCACGCAGCAGGTCGCCGGGTATAGCTCCGGCACGCCTCCACGCCGTCACTAGGCCCCTTGGTAGCCGGGATGTACCCGGCGGGGGATTGATCTATCCCAGCGCAGTCGGGGCGGGACCCAGCATCCGCATGGCCCGCCCCTCGTTTAATGTGTGAGGAGTCGCGTCCGTGCGTCCGTGCGTCCTTTCCCCTTGGCGTTGGGGCCTCGCGTATGGTACTATCCGTGATGTAAAGGGAGACATACTCTGTCATCACCTTTATTGGGGCGATTAGCTCAGCTGGTTAGAGCGCACGGTTCACATCCGTGAGGTCCTGGGTTCGAGCCCCCGATCGCCCATGTCGCCCTCCTCGGCCCCCGTGGCCGGGAGGGCTTTTTGTTGCCGTCGCGTTGGGAGGCGGCGCGACTCCCGCGAACCGCGTCACGGTGAGGAGGACGGCGCGCCATGACTGCCGCTTGTGGCGCAACGCAAGAAGGCGTACCATAGAAAGATTGGAGCGCGGTCACGCTCTCGAAAGGACGATGTCCCGCGCCATGCCTGACGATGCCGTCCGCCGCGGCCTCCGCTCTACCTGTATGCATCGCCTCTATTCCTTATGGGTGGCCCATTGGTCATAGTACGCCGCCGCGCTACGCGGCAGATAACGCCCCGTGCGTGGCGCCTCCCGGTGGCGCGACGGCTGACCCACCCGGTCATCGTCGGTCCGCTGCTCTTCCTCACGATCCTCGCGGGCTATCTGCTCTCGTTTAACGTCGACAAGCCGACCCATAACGCCGATTGGTTTATCCGCTACCAGGTCAGCTGTGCGATCGTCGAGCATAACCAGTTCTATTTCGACCCCTACCGCGGCGATGGGCGGACGGGTCCCGGCGCCGACGGCCACATCTACTCGCAGTACACGCTCGGCCAGTCCACGGCCATGATCCCGTTCTACCTGCTGGGCCGCGAACTGGCTGGGATGCCCCAAACTAACTGTGACGCGAAGATTGCCCCGCCCATCGTCTTCCTCACCGCCAAGGCGCTCGACCTCGTGCTCGGCGCGTTGCTCTGCACGCTCTTCTTTGCCACGGCGCGGCTGCTGGGCTACGCGCGCCGTGTCTCGCTGGCGCTGACCTTCCTGCTGGCCTTTGGCAGCTCGCTGTGGCCCGACGTGCTGTCCAGCGAAGAGCACACCCTGGAGAGTTTGTTCCTGCTGGCCGCGTCCTACGCGGCCCTCCGCTACACGCTGCAGCGCCGCAAGAACAGGTTGTGGGTGTTCATCATGGGCCTCGCGGCGGGGTTGGTCTTTGTCACGCGCGTGGCCGGCGTCATCGCCGCGCCGATCTTTGCCATCTATTTGGTGCTGCTGCACATGCGCGGGCGACGCGGGCGCGAGACGCCCGACGCCTGGAAGCGATCCCTGCTGCGCGATGGGCTGATCTTCGCCGCCGGGGTCATCCCCTCGATCGTGGTGAATGGGGTGTTCAACGCCCTGCGCTTCGGCCTGCCGTGGCGCTTCGGCCCCGGCAACGACGAGTCGTTCGGCTTTCCCATGTGGCAAGGATTGCTCAACCTGCTGCTCAGTCCCGGCAAAGGCCTGCTCTGGTACTCCCCGGTTATCCTGTTGCTCATCCTGGCTGCGCGGCCCTTCTGGCGGCGCTTCCCCTTGCCCGCGCGCCTCTTCGCCCTCACCTGCGGCGTCTACCTGCTCTTCTACGCCAACGTGAACTATTGGCACGGCGACCCCGCCTGGGGGCCGCGCTATCTCTACGCGACGCTGCCCTACCTGATCCTGCCCCTGGGCGAGGTCTGGCGGCGCTGGCGCGGCTACGCGCGCCCTGTCCGCGCCGTGCTGATCGGGGTGCTGGCCTGCTCCTTCCTGGTGCAGTTCTCCGCCGTCTCCGTCAGCTACTGGCGGCACTGGCACTACATCTACGGCTACCACTACGATCAGGTCGAGGACCACGCGTGGGGCCAGAACCTGCACTACTTCTGGCTGCCCGAGCAGTCGCCCATCCTGCTCTCCCTGGAGGGTATCGCCGACATCACCCAGAAATACGTCGACGGGGCGCCGTTGCTGCAACACTCCGAAGCGCAGCGCCTCTCGAACCCGGACGAGTCATCCAGTTTCAAGGTCTATGGGCAAACCTCGATTTATCTGACCGACCTGGACGACCTGAACCTCGGAGCAAACTGGAACACCTTTACCATGTGGTGGGCGCATACCTTTAGCTGGTGGGACCAGGCGACCGAGACGCGCATCGCCCTCTCGTTGCTGGGCGTCTTTCTCGTGGGTAATGGCGCTCTTCTGGCGCTGCTGCGTCAGGGCGGACCGCCCGCACGCTCTCGCGGCCGGCGGTCCGCCATGGCGATGTCGCCCGCTATCTCCGCGGCGGGCGGCCCCACCTTGCCCTTCACGCTGGGCAACGCCTACACCAATGGGAGCAGGAATGGGAACGGCGCGGGCAATGGGTACGCCGGTCCTGGCAACGGGCGCGATGGCCATGGCTATAGCGGCGCTCAGGAGGCCGTATCCGGCGCGAATGGACATAGCAACGGCAACGGCAGGGGGATACCGCCCGATATCGCCGCGTTGCCCGAGTTAGAGATCGCGCGGCAGGCCTCTGCCAGCGGCGCGCTCGTCGGCGGCCAGAGCACACAGGGAGGTCAGGCTGGGCCGGTCGGCAGTGGGGACAGCGGCGGCGGCGGTGGCGCCTCGGGCACGACGATGGTCGAGACGCCGGTCGCCGCGACGGCCGCCGTGCGACGACGGACGGGACGTGCCCGTCGTGGCGCGGGGGTAGGGCCGGTCGTGGGGGCGCTGCTCCTCGGAGCGATCATCTACGGCGGCATCATGAACGTCGCCGCGCTAACCGCGCCGCGCCAGGCGCCGCCGCTCGTCCACACCTACCCCGTCGGAGCGTCCGTCCGCGATGGCGCGTGGGAGTATCGCGTGTTGGGTTACACCGTCGTCAAAACCTTGCCGGCGGACATCGAGCCGCTGTCGGACATCGCACACCACTACGTCATCCTCCACCTGCAGGTGACAAATCACACCGTGCGGCCCTGGCACATGCGGGTGGATTCCTTCCACCTGACCAACCCCGACGGCCTGGAGTGCCTCTGGTTCATCAATCCGTTCTCGCAGGTGCAGGAGTTGGCGCAACTCTACCACCTGACGCCGCTGGGGACGATCATCCCGCCACGCAGCACGGTGGACGGCGCCATGATTTTCCTGGTGCGCGACAGCGCGGCCCAGCCCCTGGAGCTACTCGGACCGGGGATTGCCCTGGTCCCGCTCGACACGCCGGCGGCCATCGCCAAGCAACTGCTTGCCAGCCGCTAACGAGTTGTCAGTTGCCAGTTGCCAGTTGCCAGTTGCCAGTGGAACGATTGCCCGTTGTCCCCATATCCCTATAGCGGTGAGACGGCAAGATGGGACGCATTTACCACCAGAGAGCCTTCCGGAATGGCGCTGACTGGCGACTGGCGACTGGCGACTGGCGACTGGCAACTGGCGACTGGCAACTGGCAACTGGCAACTGGCAACTGGCAACTACCTACTGCTGCTGAGCGCGAGAACGAGCGCGGCGTTTGCGGCCAGCGCCTCGACCATCTGAGCAATCTCGATGTGCTCGTCGGCCACATGCGCCTGCGTCTCGTCGCCTGGACCGAAGCCGATGGTCGGGATACCGGCGGCCATGAGGTGGCCGCCATCGGTCGCGAAGTTCCAGATACCGGTCTCAGGCGGACGCCCTAACACCTCCTCAAGGGTCCGCTCGGCTGTCCGCACCAGCGCGGCGTCCTCGTCCAGCACGAACGAGGGGAAGACCGACGGGAAGCACTCCGAGAGCCCGGTGTAGGTCGTCATGTCCTCGGAATCGACGCGCACCTCGCCCGTCATGCCCTCGGGCAGCGACTCGTCCAGCAGCCGGCGCAGCACGGCCAGCACGTCGTCGGGCGACTGAGACGGCACGTTGCGCCAGTCGAGGACGACGCGCGCCATGCTGGGGATGACGTTGGGGCTGCTGTTGTCGGTGGCGTAGAGCGTCGGCGCGACCGAGGAGGCGCCGAAGGGGTCCTGTCGCGGCATGGACAGGCCAGGGAGGCGCGTGAGCAACGCCGCGACGCCGTAGTGCGGATTGACGCCCCGCTCGGGGACGCTGGCGTGCGCGGCTCGCCCGTGCACCTCGACCACCAGGCCGACGCGCCCACGGTGGCCGCGCCGCAGCCGGTTGGAGCTGGGCTCGCCGACCACGGCGCAAGCGGTGCGCAGGTCGCGCGCCAGATGCTGGCTGCCGAGGCCGCCGCGCTCCTCCAGCACGGCCCCCACCACGTAGAGGTCGCCGGCCGGGCGCAGACCCGCCGCGAGCAAGAGGCCTCCGGCGTAGACCTGGCAGGCCGTGGGTCCCTTGATATCGACGGCGCCACGACCGTAGATGGCCCCGTTGCGCACCTCGGCCGCGAACGGCGGGCTGCTCCAGCGGCTGGGCTCGCCGGGCGAGACGTGGTCGAGGTGCGTGTTGAGCATCACGGAGCGGCCCTCGCCTCCACCGTCCTGGCCCTGCTGGCCACCCTGGCTATTCCCGCTTTCCTGGCCCCGGATCAGGCCGATCACGTTGCCCACCTCGTCGGTGCGCACCTCGTCGTAGCCCAGCCGGCGCATCTCGTCCCGCACCAGCGCGGCGGCGGCGCCCTCCTCGCCCGAGGGGCTCGGCGTCCGGATCAAGCGGCGCGCGAACTCCACCAACTCACCCTCGCGCTCGCGCGCCAGCGCCATAAAATCAACGGCTGTGTCTCCCGGCATCCTACACCTCTCCCTGTTCATGGCAAAAGAACTCCTGTACAAGATACGCGCTCCGGCGTCTGTGGACAATTATCATCATCCTACCTGCGAGAGTGCGGCATATAGTACAGTAAGACGGGTAAGGTGTTTGTCGTTGCGTGCATGTGCCACGAGAGGTGAAGCGTTGTTAGGAGAGAGAGACGTACCTACGACCGTTGTAGGTTCAGTTCAGATCGAATTAGCCGACGCGCGCACGAGATACGCACAATGGCCTGCTCCCACGGTGATCGTGTCGGATGGCGCATACGGCGTCGGCGGCTTTCCGGGGGACCCGCCTACTCCCGATGCCTTGCCGGCATGGTATGAGCCGCATGTCGCGGCCTGGACGGCTTGCGCGCTCCCGGAGACAACGCTGTGGTTTTGGGGCACGGAGATCGGCTGGGCCACCGTCCATCCCGTCCTGGCCCGGCATGGCTGGCTCTACCGCACGTGCCACACCTGGGATAAGGGGATCGCCCACGTGGCAGGGAACGTCAATAGCAAGACTATCCGGCGCTTTCCCGTGGCCACGGAAGTATGCGTGCAGTACGTGCGCAATGTCAGTTTCCCAGCCGATGATGGACGTACATTGCCGATGCAACAGTGGCTGCGCTGGGAGTGGGAACGCACAGGCTTACCCCTTTCAAAGACCAACGAGGCTTGCGGCGTAAAGAACGCGGCCACCCGGAAATACTTCACCGCCGATCACCTGTGGTACTTCCCACCTCCACCGTTGATGCAAAAGCTCGCGGAGTATGCCAATGAGTATGGTCGCCCCGACGGGCGTCCCTATTTCTCAATAGATGGTTGCAGCCCGGTCACGGCGGAACAGTGGGCGCGTATGCGGCCAAAGTGGAACCACATGCATGGCGTGACGAACGTGTGGACCGAACCTGCCGTGCGCGGGAATGAACGGCTCAAAGATAAGAAGGCGCAAATACTTCATGGCAACCAGAAACCGGTGCGCTTGCTCAAGCGTATCATTGAAGCATCGAGCGACGCCGGAGATGTCGTGTGGGAACCATTTGGCGGCCTATGTTCGGTCGCTGTCGCAAGTCTCTTGACGGATCGTCGTTGCTACAGCGCTGAGATAATGGCGGACTACTACCGTATAGCGGTGGAGCGCCTGGAACAACAGGATTACCTCAATGCGTACGAAGCAGGCGACGTATTTACCTACGCCGAAGAGACGCGGGTCATACAGCCGACGTTGTTCACTATCCGCGAGGGTGCTTTCCGACTATTGGCATTGGCAACATAAAAGGTGCTTTTGATATTAAAGGAGGATATCGTGACCCACGATGAACGATTGCAGGTCTTTGCCAACGCGCTCAAGCTCTTCGGCGATGATAGCGCCGCCGCGGTCAAAGCGTTGGCCGTGCTCGATGCCCTACCCGACCGGCTCGCGTTCGGATCCGAGGGCTACATCATCCTGTCCGACCCCGACGATCTCTCGACCTACGTCCAGTTCTCAAGCGAAGAGGGACAGCCCTTGCACTGGGAGGTGTCGTCTCAACCGCACGATACCAATCTGACGCCGGTGCAGCAGCGCGCCCTGCGTCGTTACGGCTTCACCGTGCCCACCAGCTCCGAGCAGAACCCCTTCCAGGACTGGCCGCGCTCGCGTGTCGAGGAGTTGCCCAACTGGGTCGAGCGCATCTTCCGCGACGTCTTCGGTAAGCCCGAGGACTTCACGCCCGCCCTGGCCGGTGGGGTCTGACGAGTGGCTAGTGGCTAGTGACGAGTGAGGTAGGGCAGGGTGACGAACGGCCCGTGGCCCGTGGGTATGAAGGAGTTGAGAGGGAGATGGCATCGATGGAGCAGCAGCCGGAGTTGGGACAGGAGATGGTGGGCGCGTTCGTGCAAGCGGCGCATGGCGACCTCGGGACCGTGCAACGGATGCTGGCGGAGGAGCCGCGCCTGCTAAACGCGCGCTGGGCCGCGTTCGACGAGTCGGCGCTCGAAGCCGCGTCGCACATGGGCCGGCCGGAGATAGCCCGGCGCCTGCTGGACGCGGGGGCGCCGCTCACGGTCTGCACCGCGGCGATGCTCGGCATGACCGACCGCGTCGCCGCCCTGCTCGACGACGACCCCACCCTGGCGCGGGCCACCGGGGCGCACCGCATCCCTGTCCTGTTCCACGCCGCCCTTGGCGGTCGGACGGAGATCGCCGAGTTGTTGCTGGCTCACGGTGGCGGCGACGGACTTGGCGCGGCGTTGCACGGCGCCGTCAGGCCGGGGCACAGGGAGATGGCGGTGTGGCTGCTGGAGCACGGCGCCGACGCCAACAGCCCCGACTACGAGGGCAAGACGCCGCTCCAGGTCGCAGAGGAGAGCGGTCACGACGACATTGCCGACGTGCTGCGCCATGCCGGGGCAACCCTCACCCCCAACCCGTGACGACTGGACCGTTGACCCTAACCGCGGGTCAACGGTCCAGCCTGCTCTCCCGACCGCGGGTCAACCCTCACCCCCGACCCCTCTCCCGACCGCGGGTCAACCCTCACCCCCAGCCCCTCTCCCGTGCGCGGGAGAGGGGAGCGACCGGCAACTGCCTACTGCCTACTGCCTACTGCCTACTGCCTACTGCCTACTGCCTACTGCCTACTGCCTACTGCCTACTGCCTACTGGCAACTCCGCCCGTGTGGACATTCATGGGGGATTCATGTGCCGTCTCTATACTTGCTGGTAGGTGGAGCGTCCATGGGCCCTCCGCGAGCACCGAGCCGGCGGCTCTTTCATAGCCGATCATTTTCTATCTTCCCGTCGGTAGGAGCATGGCGTACCGGGCCTCGGAGACGACTAGTCGTCTCCGAGGCCCTTCTTTTTTGTTTGCCGCGCCCACCAGATACGTCCACGGGGGTAGACTGAAGTCAGAGCAGGGCGTGTGAAAGATCGTCGATGCATGGACGGACTGGGAGCGCGGGCGGGCCGCCCGCTATCGTCGCGGCTGCAGGAGTCGGCGCTCCGATTGTCGTGAAGGCCATACCAGGAGGGTAGGCCGTCCGCGCTCCCAATCTGGCGCTGTATCATTCACGGACCATGGGTGTCAGAAACCAGGAGGGAGATAGCCGATGGTGATGGGCGGGACGGACGACGAGTTGGCGGCGCTAGTCTTCGCGCTAGAGTCGAAGCGCGGGGGGCCAGGGGTGCGCGCACAGGCCGCGCGCCTGCTGGGCGAGTCGGGCAACCCGCGAGCCATCGAGCCGCTGCTGAGCCAAATCCAGGATACGGCCGACCCCTACAAAATGCCGGTGGTCACGGCCGTGCTGGAGTCGCTGCCGCGCTTCGGCGTCGCGCTGGTCGAGCCGCTGCTGCGGGTCCTCGACGTGCCAGGCGATATCCGGCGCAAGTACGTGCCGCGGCTGCTGGTCTCCGCTATCGACGCCGACGCCGCCCCGACGTTGGTGCGCCTGCTCGACGACTCAGAGGAGGATGTGGTCCTGAACGCGGCCACGGCGCTGGGCGACCTGCGCGACGCCGGCTATGCCGGGCCGCTGCGGGCCATGCTCGACGACGAGGCGCGACCCATGACGGTGCGCGGCGTGGCGGCCTCGGCCCTGGGCATGACCGGCGCGGCGGGCGCCTACGAGGCGCTGGTGGCGCTGCTGGGCTCCGACGAACACAGCCTGATGGCGGGAGCCATCGACGGGCTGGCCGAGTTGGGCGATCCCCGCGCCCTGCCCCTGCTGCAAGCCCTCCTCTCCTCCAACCGCCTCGACGAGCGCACCGCGCGCGGCGCCAAACTGGCCCTGATCAGCCTGCGCAACCGCCGCTGAGCGGGCACAGCTGTCCCTGACCGTGCTCGCGTGGTCACCTGTTTGTCGTCGCCAGGTCCAGGTTGCGTTGCAGCCAGCGCACCACTGCCGGATGGGTGCGACCGTCGACGAGAGCCTGGATCGCCGCGTCGAACTCCGGTGCGGTGAGGCCGAACTCCGACAGGGACACGCCGGTGGCGCCATCCTGGAAGACCACGGTGGCGTGCGCAGGCGTCAGGCCGCTGGCGAAGACGTCCTCCGTGGCGCGGACGCGCCGTCCCGCGATGGTCAGATCCAGCCGGTGTTCCGTATTCAGCGCCGACGGCCCGGAGCCATTGAACGTGGCCCCGGGAGCAGCCTCGACGATGAACGTTCGTCCCGGACCTGCTGCTCCTGCCGGCGTTGCCGCGTCGTATGAATAGGTGATGAAGGGAGAGTCGGTGTTCACGATCACGCCCGACAGGCGTAACCCCGCGACGGGCCGGCCGAGCAGCAGCGCCGGGAACGAGGGCAGCGCGACCGCCTGGGCCACACCGAGGCGCCGCGAGAGGGGCGGCAGGACGCGCGTACCGGCGGGAACGCGCCAGGCGAACGTGCTGGCGGGAACGGCGCCCAGCGGCACAAGCTCGCTGCGCAGGACCCGCATGCCCCGTCCCCGCACGACGGCAGCGCCGCTGCCCACCGTCGTATCGTAGCCGCGCAGCCGGTAGGTCCGCGCGTCGATGTAGACGCGCAGGTTGGTGTCCGGCGTGAACGCCGCGCCGTGCAGGGCGATCACGTACACCAGGGCGCCGCCATCGAGTCGTTGGGGAGGCAAGAGGCGCTGCCCGGGCAGCCCGGGCAGCGCGTGCCGTTGCGCGGCCGCGGCGAGTTGGCGCAGGTCAGCGACCCCGAGCAACGCATCGGGCTGGTAGCGCCACCTTCCGCCCCTCGGGATGACCAATGTCTGGACGGCGCGCTCCGCCGCCCCATAGGTGCGCACCATATCGCCGCCCTGCAACGTGCGGTATAACAGTGCGCCCCTGCCATCCGTGCCCACGGTCACCTGGCGGCCGATGGCCCCGCTGGCGTCAGTCCGGGTCCATTCGTCGACGGTGTACGTGATGGGCTCCGACAGCCGGCGCGGGTCCCCGAATCCGAATGAGAAGTCGGGCGGATAGTATTCCCGCCGGACCTGGTGGAAGACGGCGTTCGGGGTGATCGGAGGTAGCGCGGCGACCGCGCGCTGGAGGATCACCTGCGCGGAGGCCGGGACCGGCGCGGCGGGGACGGGTCCCCAGCCCTGGAGCGACGCCGCCCCCGCGCCCAGGATGAGCGCCAGGAGGGGGACGACGGCGGCGAGCAGGACGCGCAGCCTCGGACGATGGATGGTCCGTCGCGCCGCCTTGGGCTGCGTGCGGAGGATTTCGCGCCACAGTCGCCCAGCGAAGGGCACGCTGTACACCTCTTGCAGTTGGCGAATCTTCATGGCCAGCGCGGGATCGAGGTCCGTGGGAGAGGCGGATTCTCCGCTCGTCACGGCGTCCCAGTAGCGGTTCAACGCCTCGCGCTCCGTCACCTCATGGCCGCTCATCGGACCTCTCCTTTCTGACATCATGGTCCCATCCATCCAGGCGTACCCGCTCGGCCGCGCGCTGCTGGAGCATCTTGACGGAGGCCAGGCTTCGTCCCAACACCGCCGCGATCTCCGCTCCGCGCAGCCCGATCAGGCGCAACTCCACCACCGTACGTTGCGCCGGCGACAGCGGGGCGAGGACGCGGCGGCGATCGTCGTCCGCCAGGGCGATATCCTCCGGACTCGGGGTCAGACTGATCGGATCGGGCGCCGCGTCGAGGGGCAGGTGCGGTCGCCGGCGCCGGTACATATCCACGACGACATCGTGCGCGATCGCGAACAGCCAGGCCGAGAAGGACGCGCCATGGTAGCGCGGCAGCGCGGCCAGGGCCTGATAGAAGGTCTGGCTCGTGGCGTCCTCGGCGTCCTCAGTCCTGCCCAGGCAGCGATAACAATAGCCATAGACGGGACCGACGTACCGCGCGTAGAGAGGGGCGAACGCCGCGCGGTCGCGCACCGCCCGAGCGACGAGCGCCGCCTCGTCGACGTCCTCGCACCGCGGGCCGTCGTCGCTCGCCGGTGTGTCGATGACGCGGCTCTTGTGCATGCTAACCCTTCCCCATCCACATGGAGCGCGTCTCGCTGGGCGCTTTATCGCGCTTCATAGAGTAGACGCAGACGACGGGCGAAAAGTAACGCACGGCGAGACTTTCTGCGCGACGATGGGTTGTTGGGATCCGATCACCCCACGCATAGTCACATACCGGTGGCCTGGACTGCCGTGACCCGCTTCGCTCGTGGCTTGGGGAAGGTGAGCAAGCGTGGCGATGACCGCCGCGCCGGTGACCATCGGCGGCCTGATCGCACGATCAGGGGAGACGAGCACAGCCTGATGGCGGGGGCCATCGACGGGCTGGCCGAGCTGGGCGATCCGCGCGCCCTGCCCCTGCTGCAAGCCCTCCTTGCCAGCAATCGCCTCGACGAGCGCGCCGCGCGCGGCGCCAAACTGGCCCTGATCGGCCTGCGCAACCGCCGCTAATTCGGCGCTAGAGTCCCAGTCGCTCGATGTCGTTCAGTGTTCGTTGGTAGCGCCTTTGGTCTCCTTGCCGCAGAAACAGTCGGGCAGCTATCTCCAGATCTTCGCGTGCTACTCTCTTCTCACCACGACGGGCATGGGCGTAGCCGCGTACGCAATACGAGAAGATGTAGTCGGGATTGAGGCGCAAGGCTTGATCGCAGTCCTCGATGGCGCTTTGCGTGTTTCCCAGATCAAGGTGCGCTTGCGCACGGTTGTTGTAGGCTTCGACATAGTCAGGCCTGAGCCGCAACGCTACGTCGAGGTCCGCGATAGCGCCCTGGTTATCGTCGATATAGGACCGGTCGAGCGCCCGATTGTAGTACAGCTCGGGATCGTATGGGGCGTAGCGCAGGGCCATGGTGTAATCGCTGATCGCGCCCTTACTGTCGCCCGTCCCCGAGCGAGCCACACCTCGCGCGTTGTAAGCGTTGGCATAGTCGGGTTTGAGTTCGATTGCCCGTGAGTAATCGGCGATGGCTCGCTGGTTGTCGCCGAGGCGGCGGTAGGCCAGGCCCCTGTTGAAGTAGGCCGTGGGTATGGTGGGGTCGAGACGGATAGAGTGGTTCAGTTGCTCGATAGCGCCACGGACGTCGCCTCTGCGGAACAGCTCGTTCGCGACATTCACCAGGGTGTCCGCCTCGCTGCGAGCGGACACGACCCTGACCTCCTCCTCATCATCGCCGCGCTCGGCGTTAGAAAGGACGCGGAGGATGTCGGTGTCATAGTTGGGATTGATCCTTGATGCCTGCAGGAAGTCCGGAAAGGCGGCTTCCGTGTTGCCCAGGTCGACGTAGATGCAGCCCCGATTGAAGTAGTTGCTGAGGTCTTCGGTGTTGATGATGCACCATCCTTTGAGTCCTACCATGGGTTCCAAACGTTGTTCTCTCTCACGATGTAGATCAAAGGTTATAGTAGTTCAGTAACTGTGCGCACGGCAACCGACGTTTTTCTCATACAGCGCCGACGCGAGTACGAAACGCGGAGATAGTCTGTCGGGTTGCATCCAGCCAAATCCTCTCCCATTGCATAAACACGCAAAATGTGCATAAATATACGGTATGGGCAAGTTGAGAGGGGGCGAGCGGTGTACGATGTCGGCATCCTGAACATCAACAGCTACGCGGGGATCGGTCTGGCCGCGCTGATCGAGGCGCATCCGCAACTGCGCCTTGCCGCCGTGGCCGGGCACAGCAGCGCGGGCTCGACGCTGCGCGCGCTTTTCCCGGCCTGGGGCAGGCCCGACCTGCCCGTGCGGGAGGCGCTGCCGGCCGACGGGCTCGACCTGGTCTTCTCTGCCTTACCACATGTCGCGGCGGCGCTGGCGCTGGCGCCGCTGGTGCATGATGGTCAGCGCGTGGTCGACCTCAGCGCCGACTTCCGGCTGCGCGACGCGGCGGCCTACGCCCGGTGGTACGGCCACGAGCACCCCGCGCCCGAGCTGCTGGCGCGGGCTGTCTACGGGCTGACCGAGACGGCGCGCGACGCCGTGGCCGCGGCCACTCTGGTAGCCAACCCCGGCTGCTACCCCACGGCCACGGGCCTGGGCCTGGCGCCGCTGCTGGCCGCCGGCCTGCTCGACCCCGTGCACGGCATCATCGTCGACGCCAAGTCCGGCGTCTCGGGGGCGGGGCGCACCCTGCGGACGGAGAGCCTCTACTGCGAGGCCACCGAGAGCGTCGCCGCCTATGGGCTGGATGGCCACCGCCACCTGCCAGAGATCGAGCAGACCGTGGCCACACTGACGGGGACCGACATAAGCATGGAGACGTCGGACGACGCGAGCCTGGCGGTCACATTCATCCCGCACCTGGTGCCGATGACGCGCGGCATCCTGGCCACGGTCTATGCGCGGCCGGCCGAGCGCCTGGACACGGGCGCGTTGCGTGCACTCTACCGCGACTACTACCGCCGCAGCCCCTGCGTGCGCGTCTGCGACACGCCGCCCGCCACCAAGTGGACGGCCAGGACGAACCTCTGCGCCATCCACCCCACCGTCGACGCGCGCACCGGCCGCATCGTCGTCGTGTCGTGCATCGACAACCTGGTCAAGGGCGCGGCGGGTCAGGCCGTGCAGAACGCCAACCTGATGCTGGGACTGCCCGAGGCGCTCGGCCTGCCGTTGCAGGCGGACTGGCCATGAGCGACATCCTACCCCCGATTATATCGACACGCCCCATCCCTGGCGGCGTGACCGCCGCGCGTGGCTTCACGGCGGGGGCCGCGACCGCCGGCCTCAAGCCGTCCGGTATGCCCGACCTCGCCCTCGTGGCCAGCGATCGGCCCGCCGCGGCGGCCGGCGTCTTCACCACCAATGTGGTCAAGGCCGCGCCGGTGCTGCTGTGCCGGGAGCGGGTCGCCTCCGGCCACGGACAGGCCATCATCGTCAACAGCGGCAACGCCAACGCCTGCACCGGCGAGGACGGCCTGCGCGCCGCCGAACGTATGGCTACCGCCGCCGCCGTGCGATTGGGCATCGCCGCCGAGCAGGTCCTGGTGCTCTCAACCGGCGTGATCGGCGTGCCGCTGCCGGTGGAGCGCGTCGCGGCGGCGCTGCCCGCCCTGACCCTCGCGCCGGATGGGGGAGACGCCGCTGCCCGCGCTATCATGACCACCGACACGCGGCCCAAGATCGCCGCGGTCGAGATCGAGACGGCGGAGACGACGGTGCGCATCGGCGGCATGGCCAAGGGCTCGGGCATGATCTGCCCCACCATGGCCACCATGTTGGCCGTCATCACAACCGACGCGGTGGTCGCGCCCGCCGCCCTGCAGCTCCATCTGGCGACGGCGGCCGCCCGCAGCTTCAACCGCATCGACGTGGACGGCGATATGTCTACCAACGACACCGTGCTGCTGCTGGCCAACGGCGCGTCCGGCGCGACTCTCTCCGAAGAGGTCTTCGCGGCGGCGCTGCAGGAGGTGTGCACCTCGTTGGCGCGGCAGGTCGCCGCCGACGGCGAAGGCGCGACCAAGCTGATCGAAGCGACGGTGACGGGAGCGGCGACCGAGCGGGACGCCGAGACCGTCGCCCGCGCCATCGTCGGGTCGAGCCTGACCAAGGCGGCGATATATGGCAACGACCCCAACTGGGGCCGCATCATATGCGCCGCGGGCTATAGCGGAGTCCGGTTCGACCCCGCCGCCGCGCACCTCATCGTGCAGGACATCCCGCTGTTCGGCGCCGGTATGCCGCTCTTGTTCGACCGAGCCTCGGCCTCGGCGGCGCTACGCGCCACGGAGGTGCGCATCGCGCTCGATCTTGGGGCTGGCGACGCACAGGCCACGGCGTGGGGCTGCGACCTGACGCCGCGGTACGTGCATATCAACGCGGACTATACGACGTAGTTGCCAGTTGCCAGTTGCCAGTGGGCGGTAGGGACGTATGCAATACGCCCTAGCAGTTGCCAGGTGCCAGGTGCCAGGTGCCAGGTGCCAGGTGCCAGGTGCCAGGTGCCAGGTGCCAGGTGCCAGTTACTCCCCTCTCCCGCGCACGGGAGAGGGGTTGGGGGTGAGGGGTTGGGAGGGATAGCGATATGACAGTTGTCGAGCAGCAACGACAGGTGAGCGGTGGGCTCATGTTGGGCACCGGATCGACCGTGGTGGTCAAGGTCGGCGGGGCGACGCTGGGCGGCGCGACGTTCGACAGCGGCGGGACGCTGCTGGAAGAGGTGGCGGCGCTGGTGCGCGCCGGGGTGCGCGTGGTGCTGGTGCATGGCGGCGGCCCACTGGTCACGGCGTGGCTCGACCGGCTGGGCGTCCCCACGCGCTTTGCCGACGGCCTACGCGTGACGGACGAGGCGGCCCTCGAGGTGGCCGCGATGGTGCTGCGCGGCCTGGTCAATACTGGCGTGGTGGCGGGCCTATCCCGCCAGGGCGTCGCGGCGCTGGGCCTGAGTGGGGCGGACAACGGGCTGCTGCGAGCGCGGCAACGTCCCGAACTGGGCCTGGTCGGCGAGGTCGAGCGGGTGGACGCGGCTATGCTGGTCCAACTGCTCGACGCGGGTACAACGCCGGTAATCGCGCCGCTGGGGCTCGACGCGACGGGACAACTGCTCAACATCAACGCCGACGACGTGACTGCTGCCATCGCCGCCGCCCTTGGCGCCGACGCGGCGCTCTTCCTGACCGACACACCCGGCGTGCGCGGCGCGGATGGGTCTCCCCTTGAGACGCTTGACCATGCCAGCACCGAGCGCCTGATCGCCGACGGCGCCATCGTGGGCGGCATGATCCCCAAGGTGCGCGCCTGCCTGGACGCCCTCGCCGGCGCCCATAACGCCCTCATCCTCGACGGCCGCGCCCCTGGCGTCCTGACCGGCCTGCTATCGGGCAGCGTGGCCGGGACGACCGTGACCCCTCACACAACCCCTCACCCCCCAACCCCCTCTCCCTCACGGGGAGAGGGGGAGCAAGTGGTTTCTCCCCTCTCCCGCGCACAGGGAGAGCCGGTTGGGCTGTCGGCTCCGCAGAGCCGAGAGACCAATCCGCATGGGGTGGGGGTGAGGGACCCCATCGCGGAGCGTGAGGCCCACACCTACATGCACACCTTCCGCCGCCAGCCGTTGACGCTGGTGCGCGGGCAGGGCACGCGCGTGTGGGACGACGCGGGCCGTTCCTATCTCGATCTGGTTGCCGGGATCGCCGTCAACATCCTGGGCCACGCGCATCCCGCCGTGGCCGCCGCGATCACGCGGCAGGCGCGCACGCTGCTGCACGCCTCCAACCTCTACTACACCCTGCCGCAGATCGAGCTGGCCGAGCTGCTGCTGCCCCTGACCGGCATGGACGCCGTCTTCTTCACCAACAGCGGAGCTGAGGCCAACGAGGCGGCCATCAAAATCGCGCGCAAGTGGGGCAAGCGGTACAAGGATGGCGCCTACGAGATCGTCACCGCCCTCAACTCGTTCCACGGCCGCACGCTGGCTACGGTCGCCGCGACGGGCAAGCCCGCGTACCAGGCGCCCTTCGCGCCGATGCCAGCCGGCTTTACCCACGTGCCCTACAACGACCTCGACGCGTTGGACGCCTCCATTGGCTCCCAGACCGCAGCCGTCTTGCTGGAGCCGATCCAGGGCGAGGGCGGCATCTACCCCGCCGCGCCCAGCTACCTGGCGGCGGCGCGGCGGCTGTGCGACGAGCGCGGCGCGCTGCTGATGTTCGACGAGGTGCAGACGGGCATGGGCCGCACCGGGACCTTCCTGGCCTGCCAGGGCGAGGGCGTCGTGCCCGACGTGGTGACGCTGGCCAAGGGCCTCGGCGGCGGCGTCCCGCTGGGCGCGGCGCTGGCGCGCGGCACGGCCAACGTGTTCGAGCCCGGCGACCACGGCTCGACGCAGGGCGGCAATCCGCTGGCCAGCGCCGCGGGCGCGGCCACGCTACGGGCTCTGCAGCAGGAGAACCTGTTGGAGCATGCCGCGTCGGTCGGCGCCTACTTTATGCAGCGCCTGGGGGAGTTGCGGGCGCGCGGGCTGCCCGTGACCGAGGTGCGCGGACGAGGCCTGATGCTGGCCCTGGAGATCGACGGCGACGCCGCGCGCGTGGTGACGCGAGCGCGTGAGCGCGGCGTGCTGGTCAATAACACCGGTCCGACGACCGTGCGCATGGTCCCACCGCTGATCCTGAGCCGGGCCGAGGCCGACGAGGCGGTGGCGGCGCTGGTCGAGGCGCTGGCGGACGTGGCTGGAGAGGGGCGCTAGGGAGTGGCGATGGAACGCTTTTCCAAGGGGCAGCGGCAGCGCCTGATCCGCGAGATCATTGGTAAGGGCGGCGTGCGCACTCAGGACGAGTTGGCCGAGCGGCTGGCGGTGCGCGGCGCGGCGGCGACGCAGGCCACCGTGTCGCGCGACCTGGTCGAGCTTGGCGCGGTGCGCGTCCCGGTGGCCGGGCAGGGACTGGTCTACACCTTCTCCGAAGGGGCCAGCGCGGCGCAGGCCGAGGGCGCGCGGCGGCGGCTGCGCCTGCTGTTGTCCGAGGTCTCGGGCGACGTGGGCATGGCCTCGGCCATCCTGGTCTTCCGCACCGCGCCGGGCATGGCCAACATGGTGGCCATCACGCTCGACGCCTGCGAGTACCCCGAGATCGTGGGCACCGTGGCCGGCGACGACACCATCTTCATCGCCCTGCGCTCCCCGGCCGACCGCCCCGCCGTCGAGGACATCCTGCGCGCCGAGGCGTTACGTCGCCTGCGGGATGAATCCGCGGCGGAGGGGCGTGTTTGATGATTGCCAAGCCTGCGACTGCTCGGCTGGACCGAGACCGGCCGCAGCCGGCTGGACCAGGACCGGCCGCAGCCGGTCGGGGGCCAGTCCGCATGTGTCGCATGGCAAACCACGCCGACTGCGGTCGGTTGGGGCACGCGCCACATCAAACGTTGTCCTCTGATTCTGCATTAGTCCTGGGCCTCCACGTCATTGGGGGCGAGGGCGGCGATGGCCTGCTCCACCCGCGTGGCCTCGGGCCGCGCGCCCAGGCGCGCGAAGATCGCGTGCGCCTCCGCCAACCGCTCTCGCGCGCGCTCCGTCTCGCCGGTGCGGGCGTGCAGTATCCCCTCCAGATGCAAGAGTCGCGCTTCGATATGGTGGCGAAAGGTGTGCTGAGTCAGTGACAATCCTTCGTCGATGAGGCGCTGAGCCTCTGTCCAGCGCCCCTGCGCGATGTATACCAGGGCCTGCACCCGGGCCGCCTCGACCAAATCGAGACGGTTGCTCTCCGCGCGCGTGATGGCAGCGGCTCGCGCGGCCGCTGCTTCGGCGCCATCGCTGTCGCCCCGCTCGACCCGCGCCCACGCCAGTTGCTTGAGGATGAATGCCAACTCTTCATGGGACCACCCGCCTCTGTCGAGCAGAGCCACAAGCCGGACGCAGGCCGCCTCCGGGCGGCCCGCCAGGATATCGCGCTCCGCCAGCATGCAGTGCGCGTAGCCCTCCATGTGCAGATAGGTGTTCCGCTCGGCCAGGATCACGGCCTCGTCCAGGTGGCGGGTCGCCTCGTCCCAGCGGCCCTCCACCACGCCTAGCATGCCAAGGACCATAAGCGGGGACGTGAGCGCGACCGGCGAGCCGATGGGCCTGCCCACGGCGATGGCCCGCTCCAGGTGGATGCGCGCCAGCGCCCACTCCCCCGTATTATGCACCGCGTGGGAGCCCCAACTGGTTAGCGTCCGGGCCACGTAGGCCGGATTCCCGATCTGCTCCGCGAGGGCGAGCGCGCGCGTGAGGTAGGGGGCCGCCTCGCCGGGCTTGCCCGCCATAACCAGGAGTCCGTGCGTGTGATAGGTAGCGCGATAGAAACAATCCAGATCGCCGACCTGCTCCGCCAGGGCCATCGCACGGGTCAGGACGGCGAGGGCGTCCTCGTGTCGCCCGAGCCCCCACAGGGCATCGCCGCGCCTGTCCTCGGCATCGGCCAGGAGCCGGTTATCGTCCAGCGCGCGGGCCAGGTCCGCGGCGCGCTCGGATGCCGCCAGCTGCTCCTGCCACCCACGCTGCCCCCACGACGGGAGGTGCGCCAGGGCGAGATACAGCGCGGCCACGCCGGGCGACCGATGGGTGGGTAGGCGCGCCAGGGCCGCGTGGATCGCCGCCCGTCCCTCCTCGGGCGTCCCCCGTTGCGCATGCACCCGCCCGACCTGCGCCGTCACCTGTGCGAGACGCTCCAGGTCCCCCGCCGCGCGATACGTCGCCGTCGCGGACGCAAGCGCCTCGAGCGCCGCGTCGTACCGGGCCTGCGTGGCGAGCACGACGCCGTGCTTTGCGCGGACATGCGCGCCCTCCCCGGCTCGCCCCCGTTCGTCCAGGCGGCGCACCGCGTCGCGGTAGTAGCCGTCCGCCGCAATGAGCGCGTGTTGCTCGTGGGCGTGATCGCCTGCCCGCTCCAGGTACAGGATGGCCTTGTCGACGTGGTCGCTCCGACCGTAGTGATACGCGAGCGCCTCGACGGCCGTCGTCTCGGAGCGGCGTTCCAGGGCCTCGCCGACCTGGCGGTGCAAGATCGCGCGTCGCGCCGCTCCCACATCCGCCTCCACGATGTCCCGGATCACGTCGTGCGCGAACACATAGGTATCGTCCCCCTCCTCCACGAGCAAGTGCGCGTCACACGCCGCGTCCAGCCCCTCCAGCGCCTCCCGCTCCGTCAGCAAGGCCGCGTCCATCAGCAGCCACGGAGCGACCACGCGACCGATCACCGCCGCCGTCCTCAACACCGCACGCCCCTCGCGCGGCAGGCCGGCCACGCGTTGCCGGATACTCTGCGTGATGTCCCACGGCGCCGCGATGTCGGCCTCCTCCGTCGCCGCGTGGAGCGCGTGAGCGTAGCTCAGCAGGTAGAAGGGCACCCCGTTGGCGCGCCGCAACACGCGCGCACGGAGGGGCTCACTCGGTCTCTCGGGCGTGTCCATGTTGTCCTCGGAGGCGAGGAGGTCATCCAACAGGGCGCCGGCCTCGGGGAGGGTGAGCGGGCCAAGGTGGTGTTGCGCGGCCAGACCGGCGGCGGTGAGGTCCGCCAGCGCGACGGCAAGGGGGCTGTCCAGGCCGACCTCGGTGTCCCGGTACGCGCCCACCACGCGCAGGCGCGGCGCCTCACTCCCGTGTAGCAGCGTGGCGAGCAGGGCAAGGTCGTCACCCCCGGCCCACTGCAGGTCGTCGAGCACGAGCAGGACGCCCGCCGTCCCCGCCACGTTGGCCAGGAAGCGCCCCGCTGCCGCGACCATCAGTTGGCGCTCCTGCCGTGGCGTCGGTGTCCAGGCGGGCAGCGGAGGGATGGGGCCGTCGGCCAACTCGGGGAGCAGGCGGACGAGCCAGGCGCACCCCTCCAGGGCGGCGCGCAGGCGCGCGGGACGGAGGCCGCGCAGATGGCGCCGCAGGGCGCTGACGAGCGAGGCGTAGGGGATCTCCTGGTCGCTGCGCTGGCACCCGCCCTCCAGCACGCATAGTCCATGGCCTGCGCCCTGGGCGGACGCCTCACGCAACAGGCGTGACTTGCCGATGCCGGGCTCACCCGCCAGCACGAGCAGCGGCGGCCCCTCCCCTTCTAAATGACGCTCCAACAGGGCCAGTTCACCCGCACGGCCGACAATTGGCCGCTGGCCCGCGCGACCGAGGCGAGCGGCGGATCCTGCCGCGGGTGGGCGCGCTTGAGGGTCGTCCAGGCCTCGGGCGGCGGCCTCAAACGCGGCGCGGGTCGCGCCGACCAGGGCCAGCGCGTCGGCGAGCAGCGCGAGGGTATCGCGGCGAGGCCGGCGCTTCACGCCCCGCTCGAGGTCGCTGATAGCGCGCGCGCTGAGGTGCGCCCGCTCGGCCAGCGCCTCCTGCGTCAGGCCGGCGGCCACACGGTGACGGTGGAGCGCATCGCCGAAGCTCAGGGCCCCGATGTGGACATCGCCGGTCTCCATGTTCATGTCGACCCCTTGGGCCGGTATCCCCATCGTCGTGGGATCTACCGCGATTGCCGCCATGATAGCACGTTTGATCGCCGGCTGTCTGGCGCTGGCCACAAAGGTCGATTGACGGGGCGCACCCACAAAGATGTGGGCGGCAAGGTGTTAGTCGCGTGTGGGTTCTTCATGGCGCCCGTCGTCCTCCAGGCGCAGACTAGGCCACAGGATGAACCGAACGACACAATTAAGGAGGTCTCGCGTGGTCAATTCTATGCCGACGATCGGTCGCACCATCACCATGTCTGCCGCGTGTCTCGTCGTGGGCCTGCTGGCGGTGGCCGCCTGCGCCTGGATAAGCTCCACGATCTCGCGCTCGCTACCAGTCGGCCTCGACGGGCCGGTGTACACCGTCGCGCAGGTCCGCGACGAACTCGGGCGTGTACCGGCTCAGTGGGCAGGACACACGGTCCAGATAAGAGGTATCCTGCAAAGCAGCCCCACGTGGCCCTGTGCGTTCACCGGTGGGTCGTGCGCAGCCACGGAGACGCAGCTTATCGACGCGGGAACACCAGGCGCGGCAGGCCTGACGGTGGCGATCACGCCAGCGGAGCCGTTCATGAGGTGGCTCCGCCGGCTACCCTTGCTCGGACCACTCCTCCCATCTCAGACGCTACAGTGGGGAACGGTGGCGACCTATCGGGTCGAGATGCGCCGGGGAGCGGGGAGCGGGACGGCGATTGCGCTCGCCGTGCCGGACACTACCCTCCCGGGCCAGTAGGCGGGCGCCCATCCCGTCCTTGCGCGTGTCCGCGCAGGCTGCTGCCACGGCAAGAATGCGTCGACGAGGAGTCACTGATACCTCCTGGCCTCGCTATGTGGCGTTGCGTAGCGGCATCCGCGTTATGATAGTAGGGCGAACGAGAAAGGAGTGATGGTGTGGCCATGACGTGGAGGAGCCCGACACTGCGCGGCGAGCGAGTGCTGCTGCGCCCGCTCGGGCCGCGGGACACCGACGACCTGTGGGTAGACGTGCAAGACCCCGAGGGGCAGCGCCTCACCGGCACGCACCATGCGTTCACCTACGAGGAGATCGCGGCCTACTGCGCTTCTCGCGCCGACAAGACCGACCGCATCACCCTCGCCGTCACCGACCCGAGCGACGGGGCCTACAGGGGTGAGATCGTCCTCATGGACCACGACGAGCCTAACCGCTCCGCCAGCCTACGTATCGGCCTCGTCCCAACCGCCCGTGGCCAGGGCCTGGGCGCCGAGGCGCTACGCCTGATGCTGGCGCACGCGTTCGGACCGCTGGGGCTGCACCGCGTGTCCCTGGAGGTCTACGCCTTCAACGCGCGGGCCATCCATGTCTACGAGAAGGTCGGGTTTCGCCACGAGGGGCGCATGCGCGATGCGTTATAGTGGGACGGCGCGGCGCACGACGCCCTGCTCATGGCCGCCCTCGCGTCAGAGTGGGACGGCACAATGGGAGCGATGAAACCCGCGATGGCGCAACGGCAGAGTGTCGGGCTTGCGGGGCTCGAACATTCCCTATCGGAGCCGGTTGTCGGAATGGAAGGATGACTGGACGCATGCCATACCTAGAGACCGCGCGCTTGACCATCATCCCGTTTACCCTCGGCCTGCTGCGCGCGGCGCGCCAGGACCCCGCGCTCGTGGGGCAACGCCTGCGGATGCATGTGCCCGCCGACTGGCCGGGGCCGGACATCGCGGCGGCGCTCCCCGCGTTCATCCACCAACTGGAGCCCGACCCCACGCAAGGCGACTGGGGCGTGCATCTGGTTAGCCACACGGCCGAGCGCACGCTGATCGGCTTTGCCGGCTGCAACAATGGCCCCCCGGACGTCACCGGCACGGTCGAGATTGGCTACGATACCCTCCCCGCCTACCAGCGCCATGGATACGCCACCGAGGCGATGGGGGCTATCATTGCCTGGCTCTTCGAGCAGCCGCGGGTACGGCGCATCATCGCCGATTGTGACGCGAACAATGTCGCGTCGCGTCGCGTGGTGGAGCGCCTCGGGCTGCGGCAACAAGCGCCAACGGACGATCGCCTGAACTGGTCGTTAGCGCGGGAAGACTGGCTGACCCGATAGGCCGCGCCCCTCGCCGTACTTCTCGTCCGGCGGCCCAATCCCTGGCATCCAGGATCGCGGGGTAGGTGTACAGGAACTGCGTGCCCTCCAACGACCTCGACAGGTTGGACGCTGCGATCGGCTGCGGCCGTTTTGTGGACGGTGACGACACCATCGTCATCGCCCTGCGCTCGCCAGCCAACCGCCCCGCTGTCAAGGCCATACCCGGCGCCGAGGCGTTGCGCCGTCCGCGGGATGACGTCGCGACGAAGGTCCCCGGCGACCGGCTCCTGTCCGAGGACCTCCTGGCCGAGCGGCGCGCGGAAGCGGCGCGCGAGTAGGCTTGTCCGCGATATCTCCTCCGTGTTCGACTATCGTAGCCAATAACAGGAGGTGGCCGTGGGCCTACAGCCATGACCATGCCAGGAGGATCATCTGTATGATGATGGACGACACGCAGGGACGCACCCACACGCAGTCATGACCGACGCCAGCGCGCTCACGCCGGCCGACGTAGCGGTCGCGCTCGCCGCGATGCAGACCGCGCGGCTCATGCCGCAGCGCCTCCGCATAGGCTATCCCCCTCCCTGTCCATGCGTGTTGCGCCTGTTAGATGCCGGCGGAGCTGGGAGCGATGCCGGCGGAGCTGGGAGCGATGCCGGCGGAGCTGGGAGCGATGCCGGCGGAGCTGGGGGCAACGGCGCGGGCGGTGGCGGTGCGGATGGTCCGCACGGCGGCGCGGGTGGGACGGGCGCATATGCGGAAGGGCCGATCGACGCCGGCTCCGCGGGCTGTGTTGGGCGCGCAGGCCAAGGTGGCGCCGGCGGCGCCGGGGCGGGCGGAGGCAACGACGGCGGGGGAGGCGGGGGCGGCTTCAACGGCGGGGGCGGGGGCGGTGGCGGCTCCGGCCCGGCCCCATTTAGCGGCGGCCCCGGCAGCACCAGCGGCGGCGGCGGGGGGGGTGGGTCGAGCTTCGTCGTCCGTAGCGCCGCGCACGCGTCTGTCCGCCTCGGCGCGCCCGGTACCCGCCCTTCGGTGACGCTCAGCTACGCCCGCTTGGCGGCGCCGGCAGCCCGTCGCGCGTGAGCTCCCGGTCGGGTCTCGCGGGATGTATGCTTGATGTCGGCGTGGCCGTCGACGCGCATGGTGGGCGTACGACGGCCGCGACCGGTGGAGCGCCTTACACGAGGTCACGGTTGTTGTATCCAACGAGAGGACGTTGCGATGAGGACGTACCTGCGGTTGCCGAACACCAAGCCTGACGACGTGCGCTATCCCGCGGCCCTGGTGCGCGCCTTCCTGGCCGACTACACGCGCCCCGGCGACCTCGTGTTCGACCCCTTCGCCGGCTTCGGCACAACGCTGCTTGTCGCGGAGGAGTTGGGGCGCCGTGGGCTGGGCATAGAGTACGACGCCCGCCGCTGCGCCTATGCCCGCTCGCAGCTGCGCGCCCCCGAGACGCTGCTCCATGGTGACGCCCGTCGGCTGTCCGCGTATGACCTGCCGCGCGTCGACTTCTCGATCACCTCGCCTCCCTACATGAGCCGGGGCGATCCGGAGAACCCACTCACCGCCTACGCGACACCCGGCGCGGGCTACGACGCCTACCTCGCCGACCTGCGGGACATCTACCGCCAGCTCGGCGTGCTGCTGACGAACAGCGCCATGGCGGTGGTCGAGGTGTCTAATCTGAAGGGACCCGACGGCGTGACGACCCTGGCCTGGGATGTCGCGCGGGCCATCGGCGAGGTCCTGCGGTTCGAGGGCGAGGTCGTGGTGGGCTGGGAACCGACGTATGGCTACGGCTACGATCACAGCTACTGCCTGCTCTTCGGGCGTTTCCACGGTTGAAATAGCCCGTCGCTTTGCCCGCTATGTGTCAAAGCATCGGAGCGTTGCGCCGGGCACGGAGGTCGGGCGAATAATGGGATACTGGGCCATGCAGGATGAACCACCGGACACACCCAGCCGAAAAGATCGGACGACTGCCTGGCTTGTCGCTGCCCTACACGACTCGGACGAGCACGTCCGGGCGAGCTCCGCGTACGGTCTTGCCGATGTTGCTTTCAACCCTGTCCAAGCGGATGTGGCGCGGGCGGTGGATGCGCTGCTCCCGCTGCTGGCCGATCCCGTTGGGGACGTTCGCGCCAACGTAGCCTACGCGCTCTCCCACCTGGCGGATGCGCGCGATGTGCCCGCGGCGGAGGCGCTGTTCCCGCTGCTGGCCGATCCTGACCCAGTTGTGCGAATGCATGCAGCGCAAGCTATTGGCCAGCTCGCGTACCCGCCTGCTCTAGCCTGGATTATTCATGACGGGTGCAGTGGCCATGAACGTCCCCCTGGGAGCGCCGGCTTCCAGCCGGCCCCGGTCGCCGCTCGCGGATGCGCGGCAGGCGACCGAGCCTGTCGCGGAGGTCTGCCGGCTTCCAGCCGGCAGACGATGGCCGGCTGGAAGCCGGCGCTCCCAGGGCGGTCCCCTGCGCCTCTTCGTAGCAAGAACTTCACAGCACTTACTTAGAGCTGCTCCTTGGCCTTCTCAAGGACGACGACGCGGGGGTACGCGAGTATGCCGCCCAATACGGCTTTTGTATGCTTGGCGAGGTTGCCTTCCAGCCGCTGTTGGCCGCTTTGGCCGATGCGCGCGGCGAGGTGCGTGCCGGCGTGGCCGTGGCATTGGGATCGCTGGTGTCGCGCGACGCGCTCTGGGCAGGACCGGAGAGTATGATCGGACGCTACCCCTATGCGCTCTCCGACGCGGGCAAGACACGGGTGGTCGGTGCCCTCATCGCCGCGACGGAGGACGAGGACGGAATGGTGCGCTACCGGGCCATCGACTCTCTTGGCCAGCAAGGTGATCCCCGCGCCGCGCCGGTACTCGTTCAAGCACTCGCGGATGCGGACCCTACCACGCGTGTTGCCGCCGTGGACGGTCTCCACCAGTGCGGCGTTCGAGCTGCCGCGCCCCTCCTCGTCGGGATGCTTGCCGACGCAAGCCTGGCGGTGCGGCTCCATACAGTGACTGCCCTGGGCGATCTGGGAGATGGGCAGGCGCTCACAGCCCTCCAGGCGACGCAACGGCAGGACATCGATGCCGGCGTGCGGGAAGCGGCGGCCAGATCATCACGCGTCTGCAAGGCGATCGTTCGTCATCGCAACCTGCCGGTTGACTGATCGATACAGCACCTGGATTCCATTCCCAACGTGGTCACGCATCGGTAGCGCCGGCACAGAGGAGCCTAACACCGTTATTACATGTGGAAGAGCGACAGGTAGGGGGTGTAGCGGTAGCGGCGGTTGCGCTGGCCGCCGGTTGTCTCGTCAAGAAGGTTCAGTTGTTCCGCCTGCCTGAGTAATCTTGTCGCGGTGGTAAAAGTGACGCCCAGGTTTTCCGCGACGACGCTCACAGTGGTCAAAGGTTGCGCGAAAAGCACATCGAGCAAGCGTAGTCCGTTGACGCCCATACTCTGTTGAATGACGGCGCGGTGTTCCTCACGCAAGACATTGATCGCACGGGCGGTTATGATCGCTTCCTCTGCCGTCTCCACAATTCCCTGGACAAAAAATCGTAGCCATCCTTCCCAATCGCCCTTGTCATGGACTGCTGTCAAACTGCTGTCAAACGGTCGTAGTACTCGGTACGATGCTGCTTGAGGTAGTAGCTCAGGGACAGCAGCGGGCGATGCAAGACCCCGCTATGCACGAGCATGAACGTGATAAGCAAACGTCCCACCCGCCCATTGCCGTCCAGGAAGGGATGAATCGTCTCGAATTGGGCGTGCGCGACGCCGCAGTGCAAGAGCACCGGCAGATAGTGGTCCTGGTGCAGGAACCGCTCCAGGTTATCCAGCGCGTCATGCATGGCAAACACGGGCGGCGGGACGAAAGCAGCCTGCGCCAGAGACGCGCCAGCGGAACCGATCCAATTCTGTGAGGTGCGGAACTCGCCCGGATGGCGATCCGCGCCGCGCACGTCACGCAAGAGTTCGGCGTGGATCTCGCGGATCAGGCGTAGGGATAGCGGAAGGGTCGCCAGTCGCTCCAGGCCGTAGGTCATCGCGCGCGCGTAGTTCGCTACCTCTACCACATCGTACGGTAGGCCTTGCGCTTGTGGGTCCAACTCAAAGGTAAGCACATCGTCCAGGCTACTCTGCGTCCCCTCGATTTGGGAGCTCAAGACCGCCTCACGGCGGATATACATGGCTACAAACAGATCGGGGTTGGGCACAGTTTCCGCGATGCCGTCGAGTCGCCCAACAGCTTGATCGGCGCGTGATAGGAGGAGGGCGAGGTCCACATCTATCAGGACAGCTGGATCAGGTGGGAGATGCGCCGGGATAAAGGCCCGATAACCGGTTGGCTGGGCAACATATCGTCCAGACCGCGTCTCATAGTGGGGCATGGCCAGGTCCTTATTTCATTGCACTGTAATAAGCGCGCTCACGAGCGATTCTTATTACAGTTTAGCGGCAAATAATGGAATAAGGACGGCGGTCGTGGCTACTCCTGTTGCTGTTGTTGTTGCTGCTCCAGCAGTGCTCGCAGGCGCGCCACCTCGGCCTCGGCCTTTTCAGCCCGTTGGGCTTCCTGCTCGGCTCGTTGGGCTTCCTGCTCGTGCGAGGGCAGCACCCGCCCGTCCCGGTCGCGCACGCGCAGCCACATAGATAGCTTCTCCGCTGGGTCGTCGGATTCCTCGTGGGCGCGCCCTCCGTCCGTGTTAAGGAGCAGCGGGCACGCCGTTACGCCTAGTGTACACCCTGTGCTCTTGATCGCGTGGTCCATGACCCTCCGGAGGCGCGTCGGTGTCCGTCCTGTGTCATGCGGCTGTCGCTATCCGCTATCCGGCGGCCATCGTTGGAGTTGGCGGCGCCATTGTCAGCGCAGTCGGCGTCGTCGATGGCTGGAGTTGGCGACGCCCTGGGTTCCGTTGCCGGGCGAGTTGCGCTGCCGTCGGCGCGACCAGCGTCGTTTTGGGCGTCGTCGACAACACGAGGGGCGCACGCGGCGCCTGGGTGAAATCGAAGTCGGCCAGCAGGTTGCCAAGCAACGGGGCGTTCTCGCGCACGTCTGGGCGCGCGTCGGGGCGTCCGTCCGTCTTGGGGTCGAGGCGCTGGCCGCCCAGGAAGTCGTCCTCGATAAACTTGAGGTAGGCGTCATGGCTCAGCGTCTGATGGTCGATATAGCCGCGTCGCGCCCAGGGGCTGATGACGAGCGCGGGCACGCGCAGGCCATAGCCGTTCGCGTCCACCGTCGGGGGCACGATGTGGTCGTAGAAGCCGCCCCAATCATCCCAGGAGAGGAAGATCGCGGTACTGTTCCAGTCGGGGCTCTGCATCGCGGCGTTGATGATGCTCGTGACGTAACCCTCGCCGCGGCTAACCAGCGCCGGCGGGTGCTCGCTGTCCGCCGGCTGCGGCGCGATCCAGGAGACCGCCGGCAACGTCCCCGCTTTGGCCGCCGTATAGAAGCCCGAGAGATCCTGCACGTTGCCAGTCTGGTTGTCCTGATGCACGTCGGCAAAGCCCGGCAGCACGTTCCAGATATAGGGCACGCCAGTCCGACCGAGCCCGGCCGCCGGCCCTGCAGCGCCATGGTCGAGGTAGTAGGCCCAACTCACGTTATGCCTGTCGAGGAGATAGGTGATGTCGGTCCAGGCGAACGGCGTGGGGTTCCGCGCCGAGCGCTGGGGCAGATTGGCCCCCGACCCAAGGCTGCTGTAGCAACTCATGGGGTTGGCGGGGTTGCCACAGGCGGCCGACCAGCCCGATACTAGCGCCAGGTGCTGGGGGAAGCTCCACGACGCGACCTGCTCGAACATGCGGTCCTGCAGCACGAAGTTCTGGGCGTAGGCCCAGTAGTTGGGGATGTCCGACGCGGTGTGATAGCCCATCACGTCGGCCGCCCGCCCTTTGACCCCGTTGGGGGCGGTCGTGCAGGCGGGATTGGTGGGATCGGCGCAGCCCGTGCGGCCGCCGAGCGCCTCGCGGATGAAGCCGTCCAACCGGCCGCCGTCGACGTCCCCTGCCGCGTTGATTTGCAGGTGCGGGCCGCCGCCGTTGAGGTCCCGGTGGTCGACGTAGGGCGTGACGCACTGACGGGTGCGGGGGTCGGGCACGCAGACGGTGGGGACCCCGTTCCGCATAGGGATGCCGTTGGCGCCCGGATAGGTCCCGAAGTAGCTGTCGAAGGAGCGATTCTCCTGCATGATGATAACCACGTGCTTGATGGTGTGGATGCCGCCGCCCGGCGCTCCCGACGTGCCCGACGCGCCGCCCGCTATGCGCGGCAATGATGGCGCCCGTGGGGCCGTGGTCGCGGGTTGTGCCGCGTGGGCGGCGACGCCGAGCAGACCCACGCCCAGCAGGGCCACGACAATACCCGGCACGATGGCCTGTTGCTTCGCCACGGTTCTTCCTCCTCAGTCGATCTATGAACAGCCGTCACCAGCCCCGCGACGCGCCAGGCGGATCGCGCATCGACAGCTACTCTGATGATACGCCGGAGGGACAAGCAGTCTGTCACAGGCGTGTGACATGGGCGTAAACAATCCGTAAAGCGGGCCGTGCGGCGGTGCGACACGCGCCACTTGCGCAATTGCATAGCCATGCACTACACTGCATAGGTATGCAATAATCGATGCGGATTAAGGGCGGGAGCCGAGGGAGAAGGTAATGGTGGCGCAGCAGATCTACGTGGAGGGTGAGGTCACGATTAGCGAGACGCGCGAGGTGGCAATCCCCAAGCTGCGCGCGCTGCACGATACGGCCGCGTGGGCCAGGGGGCGCGCCGCCCACCAGTTGCGCACGATCCTCCGTCAGTCCGACATTTTCCTGACCGCCTGGGACGGCGACGAACTCGTCGGCTGCGCCCGCGTGCTGACCGACTATGCCGTGCGCGCGCTGATCTGCGACGTGATCGTCGATCCCGCCTACCAGGGCCAGGGCATCGGCCGGATGCTGGTCGAGGCCATCGAGACGCACCCGGCCTTGCGCGACGTCGAGACGCTGTGCCTCTTCACCACGCAGAAGCATGACTTCTACGCGCACCTGGGCTGGGAAGACTACGCCGGCGACGGCATGGTGCTGCGCCGCTGGGACGCTATCAGCCGCCGCCAGGAGAACTTTGCCGGCTAGAAGTCTATTTTCCTATGAGAGTCCGGTCGAAGGGCCTGCGACTGCCCGGCTAGACCGGCAGACCCGCGGCTGGGGTCTGGGGGGCTAGTCCGCATGTGTCGCATGGCAGCAAACGGACACTGCGGTGTCAGGGCGGTAGAACGGGGGGTAGGGGCGTATTGCATACGCCCTCGTATGCCGCGATCTGGGCGTATGCAATACGCCCCTACGTTCCACAACCGACCGCAGTCGGCGCGGTTTGCCATGCGACACATGCGGACTAGCCCCCCAGACCCTAGCCGCGGGTCTGCCGGTCTAGCCGGGCAGTCGCAGGCCCATGAGGATAATAGAGCAGACCCATTGAGAGGATGACCTACTAGTGAGCGATACACAGGGACAGAAGCAAAAGGTCGTGCTGGCCTACTCGGGCGGCCTCGACACCTCGGTCGCGGTGCACTGGCTGCGCGAGCGCGGCTACGAGGTGGTCACGCTGACGGCCGACCTCGGTGGGGACGTCAACCTGGAGGCTAGCGCGGCCAAGGCCCGCTCCATGGGCTGCCAGGCCTTTGTCGTCGATGCCCGCGAGGAGTTCGTGACGGAGTTCGTCTGGCCCGCCTTGCAGGCCGGCGCGCTCTACGGCGGCCGCTACCCCCTGGCCACCGCGCTAGGGCGCCCGCTGATCGCCCGCCTGCTGGTGGAAGCAGCGCACCAGACCGGCGCCACGGCCATCGCCCACGGCTGCACCGGCAAGGGCAACGACCAGGTGCGCTTCGACGTGACCACGGCGTTGCTCGACCCCTCGCTCACGGTGATCGCCCCCGTGCGGGAGTGGGACCTCAAGACCCGCGACGAGGAGATCGAGTACGCCCAGCGCCACAACATCCCCATCCCCGTGACCAAGGCGTCGCCCTACTCCATCGACGAGAATCTGTGGGGCCGCTCCATCGAGGCCGGCCCGCTGGAAGACCCCTGGCAGGAGCCGCCCGCCGACGCCTTTGCCTGGACGGTCGACCCCGCCGACGCCCCGGCCGCGCCGCGCTACGTGGAGATCGGCTTCGAGCAGGGCGTCCCCACCACGCTCGATGGGGCGGAGGCCGCGCCGGTCGAGTTGGTGACGATGCTGAGCGCCAGCGCCGGGCAGTACGGCGTGGGCCGCATTGATCAGGTCGAGGACCGCCTGGTCGGCATCAAGTCGCGCGAGATCTACGAGGCGCCGGCCGCCGTGGTCCTGCACGCGGCCCACCAGGCGCTGGAGGATCTCGTGCTCACGCGCGACGCGGCGGCCTTTAAGCGCGGCGTGGCGGACACCTACGCGCGGTCGATCTACGACGGCGCCTGGTACGCGGCCTTCCGTGAGGATCTCGCGGCCTATGTGACCAGCACGCAGCGCTACGTCACGGGGACGGTGCGCGTCAAGCTGCAGCACGGCGCCTGCACCGTCGTCGGCCGCCAATCGCCCTACTCGCTCTACCAGGCCAACCTGGCCACCTACGGCAGCGGCGACCTGTTCGCGCACAACGCCGCCGAGGGCTTCATCCAGCTGTGGGGCCTGCCGTTGCGCGTCCAGGCCGTGGCCCAGCCCCGCGCCATCATCAAGGAACCCTTGGTCGAGCCTGCCCCCGAGCCCGTCCCGGCGTAGCGGGCCTGCGACTGCGGTCGCATGGCAAACGACGGACACTGCGGTGTCAACCAGCCTGCGACTGCGGTCGCATGGCAAACGACGGACACTGCGGTGTCAGGACGAGGGGCGGGGCGTAGCGTATACGCCCCGACAGGTCACACCCGACCGCAGTCGGCGCGTGGTTTGCCATGCGACCGCAGTCGCAGGCTACCAACCACGGAGGAAGCCTATGTCGGGAACGCACGAGCGGCTGTGGGGCGGCCGCTTCGCCGAGACGCCCAGCGAGGCCACGCTGCGCTTCATGGCCGGCCGCGACGTGACGCCGTCCCTGCCGGCGGACGCCCACCTCGTGGCCGACGACCTGTGGGCCACGACCGCGCATGTGACCATGCTGGCGCGACAGGACATCATCCCCGCCGCCGACGCGCGCCTGCTGCTCGACGGGTTGGCCGAGATCGGCCGGCGCCACCAGCAGGGACAGTTTGCGCTCGACCCTGCCCGCGAGGATGTCCACACCAATATCGAGCTGACGCTGGCGGAGATCAGCAGCGCCGAGGCTGGCGGCCGCGTCCACACTGGCCGTTCGCGCAACGATCAGGTGGCCACGGCGCTGCGGCTCTACTTGCGCGGCCAGACCCTGGCCTTCGCCGCGGACGCGCTCGCCCTCGTCCGTACGGTGCTGGACCTCGCCGACGCGCACCGCGAGACGCTGATGCCCGGCTTTACGCACCACCAGCCGGCCACGCCCACCACGCTGGGCCACGTGCTGGCCTCCTATGCCGAGGCCTTTGCGCGCGACGCGGCGCGGCTGCTGGGCTGGCTCGACCTACACAACCGCTCGCCCCTGGGCGGCGCGGCCGGTTACGGGACCACCATCCCGCTCGACCGCGCTCTGACCGCTCGCTACCTGGCCTTCGACGGCCCGCACCTCACCTCGCTCGACCCGCTGACGACGCGCGGCGAGCCGGAAACCGACCTGGCCCTGGCCCTGGCCGCGCTGCTCAAACACCTGGCGAGCCTGGCGCAGACGGTCATCCTGCTGGGCACGCCCGGCTACGCTCTGCTGCGCCTCAGCCCCGCCTACTCGTCGGGAAGCTCGATCATGCCGCAAAAGGGCAACCCCGATACCATGGAGGCGATCAAGGCCAAGGCCGCCGTGGCCGGGAGCATTGTGGCGGGCCTGCTTGGCGTGGGCGCCGCCGCGTTCATGGGCTACAACCGCGACACGCAGTGGAGCAAGTACCTCATCGTCGACCTCGTCGGCGAGGCCACCGACGCCACAGCGGTGATGGCCGGCGCGCTGACGACCATGAGCGTCGACCGCGAGCGCGCGGCCGCGCTGGCCGGCGGCGGCTTCGTTGGCAGCGCCGCGCTGATGGAGTGGCTGGTCACGGCGCACGGTCTGCCGCTGCGCCGGGCCAAGCACGCCGTCGAGGCGGCGGTGCGCCTCTCCGAGGAGGCCGGCGCCGTCGACATCACGGCCGCGGCGCTACGCGAGGCGCTGGCCGATGCCGGCCTGACGCTCTCGCTCGACGACGCGGCGATCGCGGCAGTGCAGCAGCCGGCCGCGATCGTGCGCGCCGCCCACGCTATCGGCGGACCCGCGCCGGAGGCGGTCGCGGAGACGGTCGCGGCCCTGCGTGAGCAGGTGGACGGCTTAACTATTCGCGTGGATGGTGTGAACGAGAGCATCGCCGCCGCCAGGACTCTTCTACAAGCGGACGGAGTGAGCCTGGGCACGGCGGAGTCGCCGAGTAGATGATCGTAGGAGGATGGTGATGGGAGACTCTACACTTTCAGCCCGCTCAAGGCAATGCCTCTGATGAAGAAGCGTTGCGCGAGCAGGAACACGATGGCTACCGGCAGGACGTACACGGCGCTGGCGGCCATGAGGTACGCCCAGGCCGTCTGATGGAGCGACTGGTACTGTTGCAGGCCCAACGTCAGGGTCGAGAGGTCGTTGCTCTGCAAGAAGATCAGCGGGGCCAGGAAGTCCTTCCAGTTGGCCAGGAACGTGAAGAGCGAGACGGTGGCGAGCGCCGGCTTGGCCAGGGGCAGGATGATGCGCCAGAAGATGCCGAACTCGGTGGCGCCGTCGATGACGGCGGCCTCGGACAACTCGGTGGGGATGGTCAGGAAGAACTGCCGCAGCAGGAAGATGTAGAGCGGGTTCCCGCCGAACGCGGGCAGGATCAGCGGCCAGTACGTGTCGATCATGTTGAGCTGGCGGAAAATGATGAAGAGCGGCACCATCGTGGCCAGGAACGGCAGCATGATCGTGGTGAGGGAGAGCGCGAAGAACAGGTTGCGCAGCCGCCAGCGCAGCCGCGCGAAGGCGTAGGCCGCGATCGGGCAGGAGAACAGGGTCCCAACCACCGAGGAGGCGCTGATAATGAACGTGTTCCAGGTGTAGCGCCAGAAGGGGATGTAGCTGAGGGCGTCGGGATAGTTGCTCCAGATCGGCGGGTGCGGCAGCAGGCGCGGCGGGAAGAGGAAGATCTCCAGGTTGCTCTTGAGCGAACTGGAGACCATCCACAGCAGCGGCGCCACGAAGATCAGGGCGATGACGCAGAGCAGAGCGTGCAGCCCTGTCGCCCTCCAGATCCCGCGCGACGCTCGAGGGCGCCATCTCGCCCATGGGCCGGGCCGCATAGGCCGGACGCTCACGCCGCCGCGCTGGATCGCCATTCGCGCCTCCTCATCGTCGACGTCATAAACCCATCGGTGTATAAAGAATCGCGGCGCTGGACCTCCACTTACGCCCCCTCGTAGTACAGGAAGCGGCGCGCGCCGCGGAACAGGGCCGCCGTCAGCAACGCCGTGACCAGCAACAGCAGCCAAGACATGGCCGAGGCGCGGCCGATGTGCTGGAACTGGAACGCCTGCTGGAAAATATACAACGAATAGAACAGCGTGCTCTGCACCGGCGCGCCGAGGTCCGTGTTGCCGCCGGCCCCGTTGCTCGACGACACGACGTAGGCCTGGTCGAACAGCTGCAGGAAGGCCACCACGCCCGTGATCACGTTGTAGAAGATGACCGGCCCCAGCGAGGGCAGGGTGATGTGCCAGAAGCGGCGCGCGGCGCCCGCGCCGTCGAGCGCCGCCGCCTCGAGTTGGTTGGCCGGCACGTCTTGCAATCCGGCCACCATCGTGATCATGACCGTGCCGATGGTTCCCCACAACACCATGATCAGCAGCGCGTTCTTGGATGAGTCAGGCGAGGCCAGCCAGCTGCCGGTCGGCAGATGCAGCGCACTCAGGATGCTGTTGAGCAACCCGTAGTCGGGGTTGAAGATCCACAGCCACAGCAGGGCCATCACGACCGACGGCACGATAGTGGGCAAATAGACCAGCGTCCGATAGAGCGATTGGCCGCGCACACCGGCGTTGAGCGGCAGGGCGATGGCCAGCCCCAGGACGACCGAGAGGGGGACGCCGACCCCCGTAATGTAGGCCGTATTCCAGATCGCCGTCCAGAACACGGGGTCGGCGAACATCAGCCTGTAGTTGGTCAGCCCCGTCACGACCGGCGCGCCGAACCCGCTGAAGCGCGTGAAGCTGTAGTAGAGCGACGCCACCGTCGGATACAGGCCGAAGGCCAGAAAACCCAGCAGCCAGGGGCCGATGAACAGCAGCCCCAGACACTCCCGGCGCGCTATCTTTAGCATGCGTCGCCCCTCACCATACCGTGTAGACACGGCCCGCGCCCCCAGATATACCTCCACGACGGCCGTGCAAGCGGGAATTCGTAGGCGTGCGGACGTACTGGGAGCGCGGGCGGCTCGCCCGCCTGGCCCAGCCGCAGCCCCGTGAGCGCGTCAGCTATCACCCTATCACCCTGAGTGCGACCGATGCGGGCGGGCCGCCCGCGCTCCCAGGCGCCTCGCTACCCCACCCTAGAGCTTCCGCGCGCCTACGAGAATTCATGGACCATGCCCCGCCCTACTGCCCACTGGACAGGTTCATCAGGGTGGTTTGCAACGTCTGCAGGGCGTGCGCCGGTGTATCCTGGCCGTGCAGCACGGAGGCCTCGACGTTCTGGATATCCGTGTCCATCTCGCCAGCGAAGCCGAGCCGCGGGAAGACGTGCGCGTTGGGTCCGTTGGCCAGGTCGACGAACACCTTGAAGCGGGGATCCTTGCTGATGGCCGCGGCGGATATCCCTTTCAACTGCGACAGGTTGAACACGCGCGGGGCCATGTAGAGGGTCACGCCAGGGTCCGCCGTCTCGTACTGCAGAAACTCGTAGGCTTCCTGCTTGTGCTGCGACCCGGACGGGATGACCTGCGGATCGTTGTCGATGAACGAGGTCCCGGTGTATTGAGAGAGCCCTTTGGGCGCGGGGAACGGCGCCACGCCGATCTTCGGCTCGAACGCGCGCGGAGCGAAATCGAGCCACCAGGCGCCGTCGTAGGCCATGGCCAGCTTGCCCGACGCGAAGATGTCGTTGCTGAGGTAGACGCCGGCGCTCTTGACGAAGTTGTCGATGTTCGCGGCGCCGTACTTCTTATAGAAGTGCGTCTCCCACTCCAGGGCGCGGATATTGGCGGGGAGGGCCGCCGTGGTCTGCTGGGTCTTGGGGTCGTACCACCCGCCGCCGTAGAGCCAGCCGTAGTCCACCAGGTTCACGGCCTGGCCGTTGG
>JAABUQ010002158.1_pt1 | contig 39758 bp, 36 predicted proteins | sample 5560001 | NCBI WGS metagenome assembly JAABUQ01 (sample SAMN10711888, study PRJNA513371) | rock metagenome | isolation source: Antarctica rocks | place: Antarctica: Victoria Land, Finger Mt nord | collected 2015-12-18
TACTGCTTCCTCTTTGAATTCTTTCGTGTAGACTTTTTGCATCTTGCCCATTGTTGATCCCTTTCCCAAGCTTGATTGAGTATATCTCAGCTTTAGGGACTCTTTCAAATCGGGGCAAGATCACAACGCTTCTACGCTGTATCAATGGATTGATTAGCGTATCGGGTGGAAGTGTGCATGTTCAAGGAACGGACATGACGACTCTGACGGATGAAGAGAAACTGCTCTTACGCCGCAAAATAGGCTTTATCTTTCAAGAATTCAACCTGGTTGAGCGGCTGACCGTCTTACAAAACGTTTTGACTGGCCGTCTCGGTTACGTAAACGGTCTCGAAGCCCTTTTTGGCTACTTCGGGCAGAAGCATCGCGAGATCGCACTCGAATGTCTGGCTCGTGTGAATATGCTGAGACGTGCAACGTATCGCGCGGATAATCTCTCTGGTGGCGAGAAACAACGTGTGGCAATCGCACGCGCTCTTGCCCAGGAGCCATCGCTACTGCTAGCAGATGAGCCCGTCGCCAGCCTGGACCCGGAACTCTCCTGGAGTGTGATGGGTGATCTACGCAACGTTGCGAAAGAACTGGGCGTCTCTACTCTCGTCAATATTCACGATATTGATACAGCGAAACATTTTGCGGATCGCATCATCGGTATTGCGAAGGGCCGCATCCTTTATGATGGTCATCCAGAAGAGTTGACCGACTCTCTCTTACAAGAGATTTACCGTAGTGATAACCCTGCCGCAATGTCGCGCTACCAAAAAACCTCTGCTGAAGTATAGATAGGAAAATATTCTTTCTGATAGTTCCTTTGCGTATCTTGCCGATCTTTTCAGAAATGTATAGCCGGGGATGCTTTCAGGTGGAAATGATAGAGGACTCATTATGAGCGAAAATGTACCAGTGAAAGAGACACAGACAAGCGGGGAAGGTGATGCGCTGACAATCGCGACGAAGAGTCTGTCCAGGCGAAAATATTTTGAAAATGGGCGTATACACAGGCCTACGCCCGATATGACGAAACCGTTGGGCACGCTTTACTGGCCCCTTGCTCTGCCAGCGCTGATTTGTTCATTACTCGCGGTGCTGGTGTTTACTCACGCGATCGAACTGGGCGCTATTCCTACAAACTGGACAATCCAGTTCAATGTAAATATTGCGACTGCGCTGATCATTCTGCTGGCCGGTGCGCTAGCTATTGTGCCCAAACTACTTAAGAGTTCGCTGGAGTGGCGCAACCGAAATACGCTGGTCTCCCTTGTGGTACTGGTCCTTGTTGCCCTCTATTTTCTGTCAGGGGCGCTCTCACTCGGGCCTCTCAAGGGTTTAAATCTTGGTACATTTGCTTATACTCTCACTTCTATCTCCCTTAATTTAATAGCTCTGGCTCTGCTGGCTATTGCACTTGTGTGGCTGGCATTTAACGGAAGCCTCATCTCTGGAATCGTCTTGTTCGTCTTGTTTCTGTGGTGGGGCTTTAGTATCGAGGGCTTCAGTTGGAGCACAATCACCAGCATATTCACCAGCCCAACAGGCGGGAGTTTGCTGTCAACGATGATTCCACCGGACTGGAGCTATTTCGGTCGTGTCATCGATCCAATGCTCATTACGATACAGACTGCCGTCGTTGCAACCGTCATAGGCATCGTTGGTGCACTTCCCTTGAGTATCCTGGCTGCCCGGAACACGACTCCGCATCCTATCATCTACAATGTTGTACGCCTGCTCATAAATATCATCCGGTCAATTCCATCGCTGGTTCTTGCATTGATATTCATCACTATTATCGGCTTAGGGCCTGTGCCTGGAGCATTTGGTCTGGGCTTGCACACGATCTCTGTATTGACAAAGCTGTATTCAGAGGCGATTGAGTCGGTGAATACGCGGCCGATAGAGGCATTGAGCGCCGTTGGTGCCAGTGGGCTCAAGCGTTTTCGCTGGGGAGTATTTCCACAGGCTTTTCCGTTACTGGTGAGCTCTTCTATCTACTACTGGGAGTCGAATACACGCGACTCGACGGTGGTGGCCTTTGTCGGAGGAGGCGGTATTGGTTTCATTCTGAACCAGAATCTCTCCTTGCTGGAATATGCCCACGTTTCGGTGATCCTGGTTACGCTCGTATTGACCGTTGCTCTGCTAGACCGTGTCAGCGACTTTGTCCGTTCGCGGGTTATCTAGCAACAGGGTAGTTCAACTTTTTTCTGTCCTTTTGATTCCGCCCACCAACGCCTTTCGGCTAGCTCCGCTCAGGCGGGCGGAAAGGAAGTCCTTTTATTTTCGTTCTCACAACAGAGGAGATACAATGCTTGCTACAAAACGCCATGCGAGCTTTTACTTGCAGTATGGCATAGTCTTTGCATGTCTGATGGTTGTTCTCGCTGCTTGTGGTGGCAGCAACCAGACGGCCCCCACAACGACTTCAAACACTCCTAGCTGTAAGCATCCGATTAGCATGAGCCAGATCAACTTTGGCGTCATTCCTGCTGAAAGCGCAACGAGCATTCAGGATGCGACAAAGCCGTTCTCTGATGCTCTTTCCAAAGAAGTGTGTAAACCAGTCAATCTCTTTGTCGGTACAAACTATACTTCGATTATCACGGCGATGGTGAGTAAGAAGGCTGATGTCGCTTCCTTCGGACCTCTGAGCTATATTCTCGCTGCTGATAAAGGCAATGCCGAAGCCATCTTGCGCGCCCTGGCACCAGCGAATAAAGCGGATCATTATTATAGCTATATCATCACGACGCCAAAAACCGGTATCAAGACCCTTGACGACCTGAAAGGGAAGACCTTTTCTTTCACCGATCCTGCATCGACAAGTGGTAATCTTGTTCCGCGCTATACCTTAAAGAATGCAGGCATCGATCCTGATAAGGACCTGAAGGCTACCTATGTGGGTTCGCATGATCTTTCTCTGGCCGCTGTTTTAGGTGGCAAGGTGCAGGCTGGTGCCGTTGCCAGTGATACGTATGATAAACTGCTACAGCAAGGGAAGTTTAAGGATAGCGATATTGTAAAGGTCACTCAGAGTTTTGCCATTCCTGAAGGTCCTATCGCTGTACGTAAAGATATGAGCCAGAGCGATAAAGATGCAATTCAGGCTGCATTCCTTGATATCACCGATCCTGCTGCATTGAAAGCTATCAGTGCTGGCGGTTTCATTAAGGATACAGACAAATCCTACGATCCCATCCGTGATGTAGCGAAGAAGCTTGGCTTGAACCTTGATAAGCTTGTAAAGTAGGGTCTTCTCTGGTAAAGCTGAGACTATGCGATTTAGAATGCGACTGGATCTCTCCAGTCGCATTCTGTTTCTACTATCGGTTATACTGTTATACTTGAGAAGCGGAAGAGATGCAAACACTGATCTATAATGCAACCATTGTTCTGCCCACAACTGTTGTCGAGAATGGCTGGCTGCTCATTGAGGATGAATTTATTCATGCCTTTGGACCAGAGGATACATGTCCTTCCGACTACACAGTTGCTATTAACGCCGCCACCAGCTTTCTGCTGCCCGGACTGATCGATCTGCATTGTGATACGATTGAGAAGCTGGTTGAGCCGCGCCCTGGAGTCCGTTTCCCTATTCCTCTAGCTCTGCAAGAGGCTGATCTGCGGCTGGCAGCCAATGGTATCACCACAGAGTTCCATGCTGTTTCATTGGATGATGACGAGTTTAGTGTGCGTTCGGATGCATTTGTACGCGAGCTGTGCCAGGTGATAAAAGAGACGGATGGTGCCCGGCTGATCCGGCATAAAATACACGCGCGCCTCGAATTGAGCAGTCAGCGCGGCTATTCCGCTATTATGGATATGATGGTGCAGGGCTGTTTTGATCTGGTCTCGCTTATGGATCATAGTCCCGGCCAGGGTCAGTATCGCACGGAGGCTGCGTATCGCGAGTATATCTTTCGAACAACCGGAAAAAGTCATGAGGAGATCGATGCATTTCTGCTTGTAAAGAAGGCGCAAACCTTTGCAATCCCTGACCGTATCAAAGGGATTGCTCAACTGGCGCGCCAGTCCGGCCTGGCAATTGCTACTCATGATGATGATACTGCTGAGAAAGTGGAGCAGTGGCCCGCGTTAGGCGTGAGTATCTGTGAGTTTCCAACTACTCTAGAGGCTGCGCGGCGGGCGCACGAGCTCGCTCTAGCCGTCTGTATGGGCGCGCCGAATGTGCTGCGGGGGAAGTCCAGCGGCGGCAATCTCAGTGCTCTTGCCGCGATTAACGCCGGCGTTACTGATGCCCTCTGCTCAGATTACTATCCGGCGGCCATGCTGAACGCCGTTTTTGCCCTTGTGCGGCAACACATCATGCCATTGGCAGACGCGGTTCGGCTGGTGACGCTCAATCCTGCTCGTGCGGTCGGGCTGGATACTATTGGTTCGCTGAAGGTTGGAAAGGTTGCCGACCTGATCCTGGTAAAGCCTGGATTGCACGATGTGGCCAACGTGGAGCGTGTCTTTGTAAGTGGCAAGGAGGTGTTGCGTCGTTCTGCACTGTGATATGATAGAGCGAGCTACGAATAAGCAGAACGGGAAGTGTAGTGAGCTTATGTATCTCTCGCGCCAGATGCTACGACACTTAAAGCCTATCCAGAGGCAGCTTGATCAGTTACGGCTAGACGCTCCTGCCCAGGCTCTGCTCGTCCCCGGCTCGCCTCAACAACCTCGCGGAAATATTATCGTCTTTACTGGCGCATTTAATCCACCCACGACCGCTCACCTGGCCCTTTTAAAGCAGGCCCAGCAGTATGCTCGTCAACAGGACCGTCAAAATGTCAGCCGAAGGAACTCCAGGAACTCTACACATCTCTATGTCGCATTTAGCAAGGTGACGGTGAACAAAGAAAAGCTGGAGCGCCCTTTGTTATTGGATCGTGTGATGCTCTTGCAGCAGCTTCTGCGTCGCCGTCTACCGCATGCTGGCCTGCTTCTTTTCAATCGTGGCCTGTATGTAGAGCAGGCGCAGGCTCTCCGTCATTCATTTTCGGCCGTGAAGCGTATCTACTTTCTTATGGGATACGATAAGATTGTGCAGATCTTTGATCCACGCTACTATCAAGACCGCGATGCTGAGCTGGAGGTCCTTTTTCAAGAGGCTCAGATGCTGGTGGCACCAAGGGGAGATGACGATGAAGCCGCTCTACAGCACTTGCTAGAACGGCCAGAAAACAGGCGCTTCGCTCGCTATGTGCACGCCATCCGGTTCAATCCCATCTACCGTGATATCTCTTCAACCTCTATCCGGGCTGGGAATTCCGTGGATGACAACGCAATTCCTCATGAAGTACGCTTGTTTATGCGTAAGACGCGGGCGTATGCACCACCTGTACAGAAGAAGGATGGAACCGGAGTAGACTACTACAAAGAGAGGGTATTGCAGCTCAATAAGCTCACAAATACCGTCTAGCTTACTCTTTCCGTTTCTTTTCATATTGCTTGCTTTTTCTGCACCTACTGATCTATAGCTTTGAGAAGCGGAAGGTGAATGTATTGTTCCCGATCTGTATCACATCGCCCTCGTTCAGAGAGGCATGTGCCACGCGCTGCCCGTTGATAAATGTGCCGGAGGCGGAACGGTTGTCCACGAGTTCGTATTTTCCCTGTGCCAGTTCGTTGATCGTCGCGTGGTGTCTGCTCACGGTCAGGTCCTCTAAGAAGATGTCACACTCGCGGCTGCGTCCGATTGTCATGCCCGATAGCAGTTCAATACTGCGAATAGCACTGTGCGAATTGGTAGTGTAGAGCCGTGCTGTCGTGGTCGTTTGGGGCTCAGCATCCTTGCCCATGTGTAGCTCACGTCCACGCGATGATGGTAGTTGAAATGGCCGCGTGCCCTCGTTCGCATAGAAGACGATCTGTGTCGTACCAAAGACAAGCTGATCGCCGCTCTTGAGCTGGCACTGAGTGACCGCCTCGCCATTGACAAAAGAATCGCCGCTTCCATGATCGTCCTGCAAGCTATAGCCCTCACTCGAATACAGAATGCGTGCTTGCTTCCGATGAACGGCAATGTCTTCTAAGAAGATGTCGCTATCGCGGCTGCGGCCGATGGTCGTGCATTGCTTCCATAACTCGACACGCTTGCCAAGCAGTGAACCTTTCTGAATGACAAGATATGCCCCCGACGTCTGTTCTACCATAGTGCTCCACTCTCTATATTACCCATGTATGAGGAATATTGCGCTTTTCGCAAGAATACTACCTCTGGTTTGCAGTATATATAAGCCTGTTAACATGTGTCAAGAAGTGATCCGGATAGGCGTTCTGGACGCTTTTCTGGCTAGCTATGTTCCAGTAGCACGTTGTACTATAAAATCTGATTGCTTATGTACAGTTAAGACGTTTTTCCTTATAGACGCTTAAGACGTTTTACAAAGAGGAGATTATTCGCCGATGTTAATACAGCCGGATCAACATGTAAGTGTAGATTTTGATGTCTCTGCTGAGATGCGCGATGGTACGATCCTGCGCGCCAATATCTATCGGCCAGCAGGTGAGGAGCGCTGGCCCGTCCTCTTGACGCGCACTCCCTATGGCAAGGATTTTCCTAATGCTTCTCCTGTGTTGGACCCTTTGTTGGCCGCACGCCGAGGTTATGTGGTGATTGTTCAGGATACTCGTGGTCGTTTTGCCTCTGCTGGCGAATGGGATCCTATGCGTAATGAGGCTCTGGATGGTGTCGATACGATTGCATGGGCGGCTCAGTTGCCCTATAGTAACGGTCAGGTTGGCATGTTTGGCGCTTCGTACCTGGGTTTTACGCAGTGGTCGTCTGCCCTCCATCGCCCACCAGCTCTTAAGGTCCTAGCACCGTATATCACGTGGAATAATCCCTTCAACGGTCAGGTCTTTCGTGGTGGTGCCTTCGAATTGGGCATCTCAGCCTCCTGGCAGTTGCTGATGGGCGCGAATGTGTTAATGCGTCGCCATGCGGGTGAGGCCGACCCCCGTCAACTTGGCTATGATATATACAAGTGGTCGCGCCAGGTCGATGCGTTGGGAAATCTTGGATATCGTTCCCTGCCACTCAAAGATTTCGGCCCGCTACAGGACAACAGCGTTGCTCCTGCCTTCTTTGAATTGGTTGAGCATCCTATGGATCGTGAGTACATGGAATCGATCAACCTGCATGGCAAGCAGGAACTGGTGACAGTGCCGACATTGAATATTGGCGGCTGGTATGATATCTTTTTGCAAGACACGCTGGAAAACTTCCGGACTATGCGCGAACACGGCAGCACTCCGGAGGCACGGCAGAGCAAATTGTTGATCGGCCCCTGGGCGCATACCAGCGCCTCAAATCCCATTGGAGAGATGAGCTTTGGCATCGCATCAACGGCGGGCCTGCTGAACCTGCAAGGCGATGTCATGAGTACGCAACTGCGCTGGTTCGATTCCTTCCTGAAAGGGCTGGACACGGGTATGCTCAGCGAGGCTCCCGTTAAGCTGTTTGTAATGGGTGCAAATGTCTGGCGCGATGAGCAGGAATGGCCTCTGGCGCGCGCTGTGGAGACGCGCTACTATCTGCACAGCAACGGGCAGGCTAACTCTTTGCATGGTGACGGCACTCTAAGCACCGATGCACCTGAAGCTGAGTCCGCCGATCGGTATGATTATGACCCGGCGAATCCAGTTATGACACGCGGCGGATCACTCTTGATGACTGCGGAGTTTCCAGCTGGTGTCTTTGATCAGCGCGCAACTGAGGAGCGAGCCGATGTTCTGGTCTATACGACGCCCGCACTGGAGCAGGATATTGAGGTCACCGGCCCTATCAGCGTCCATCTCTGGGCCACTTCAAGTGCTGTTGACACTGACTTTGTAGCCCGTCTGGTGGATGTACACCCCAGCGGCTATGCTCAGAATCTGACTGACGGTATTCTTCGCGCACGCTATCGCGATTTTGATTCTGGCGCTGCCCCCACACTCATCGAGGCTGGAAAAGCATACGAATTCGTCCTCGATCTGTGGTCAACCAGCAACGTCTTTAAACAAGGACATCGTATGCGCCTGGATGTGACGAGTAGTAGTTTCCCACGCTGGGACCGCAATCCAAACACAGGTCATGCCTTTGGTGTGGATGATGAGCTCGTCGTCGCGCACCAGACCATCTTGCATGATGCTGAGCATCCCTCGTTCGTGCTTCTGCCTCTCGTTCCTCCATCCGCTGCTTCATAAGCAATAGAGCTTTCAAGCGCAAAAAGTGAGCGATGTGTATCTCAATGAAAGCACATCGCTCACTATAGTCACTTCTTTTATATTGAGATTTTCAATGAGTATGAAGAATAATAAGCATAGCTGATAACATGCTAATGGCAAGTAAGAGGACGACCGTTAATCCAAGTAAAAAAATGGTAATCAGTGGCGAGACACGCGTAAAGCGATCTGGAATAGACTTATAGAGTCCCATAAACGTTGGGATGGCTGAGAATAGTGCAGGATGATCGGTGATAACGCGACTGTGGACTCCTGAAAGCTGCAGAGCATCGGATGCAAGCGGCTCTTCTAGTTCAACTGCCTGAACAGTAGAGCGCGGAGAGTTCTTTCCTCGCTTCGGTATACGCGTCACCGTCTTGTCATCAGACTTCAGCGGCTGTGCAAGCATAACCTCGCGCTGCTTATAAATGCTTGCCTCTTGGTCTACTTCACGTGGCTGGCCCGTTATTTTGCCCTGAGCCTGCTTTGTTCGTAGAGCAGTTCTCAATGCGATATCGTATGCCTGAGCGAATGAAAGAATATTGGGATAACGCTGTTCTGGCGTTTTAGCCAGGGCACGTAGAAACACTTCATCAATGCCCCTGGGTAATGCCTTATTATAACTACTGGGTGGCTCCGGCGGAGTATGATGATGGTGATGCAAAAGTTGAGCGGCAGTCCCTTCGAAGACGGCTCGGCCAGTTATCAATTGGTATATCATAACTGCTAGAGCATATTGATCTGAGGATGGACCTACATGGACAGAGCCGGCTAACGAAGGATCATCGAACTGCTCTGGTGCCATGTAGAGCGGTGTCCCTACCGAGCGGTGAAGTGAGCGCCCATTGCGATAGAATGCTGCCAGTCCAAAGTCAGCCAGGAGAAGATGTGGCCGCCCATGTGGAAAGATATTTGCAAGATGTGCATACTGGCTTCCTTTCAGTGGACCGCGTTCCAGGCGTATCAAAAAATTAGTCGGTTTGATATCACGGTGGATAATGCCGTGATCATGGGCGTGTTGAAGCGCAGAAGCAGCCTGCAGAAGATAATATCCTGCCTCCTCCGCTGAGATCGGCCAGCCAAATCCAAATTGCTGTGTACGCTTTTGCAACCAGTTCCAGAGCGATCCTTCAGTTAAATAAGGCATAACGAGATACGTGATCAGTCCGCCGTTTGCATCGATAGCCTCTTCACCGAAATGGTAGAGGGGCAAAATATGTTCATGTTCCAATTCTGCAACGGCTCGCGCCTCGCGCTCAAAACGCAACGCCGCTTGCTTGCCTTCTGGCGTATTTGGAACTGCACGGAGATCACCACACACCACCTTAATCGCAACTCTCCTTCCGATACGCGCATGTTGAGCCAAATAGATATCGCCCATGCCACCGCTCTCAGCCAGCCGCATCAGTCGATAGCCGCCAAGAGTCTTCCCCACCAACATGTTCATGTCAAAATCCCCTCACGTTTTTAAGAAGGCGAGAGCATAGCAACAAGAAGATTGAGGCTCTCGACCATTCTATTCTACTTCTTCCCTAAATTCAGTATAATCGGCGAGGAGAAAAAAACGTTTTGTAGAAGACAAACGTGCTAGTATTAGAAGAGACTGAAGAGCTTACGTGCAGTACTGCATGTAAGCTCTTCAGAGAGTCGGCCTCGATTATCTCTCTCTACTGACGAACTTGATGCAGTGCATCTTGCGCAAGGTAGGAGAGATCTGGACGCGCCTCCACAAGGCTTTGAAGGGCGGGAACTGCATCCTGGTCGTGATATTGCACGATGAGTTGACATGCAACACGAATAACGGAGTCGCGTGGATCGCTGAGCTCCTCGCGCGCCGCGATCCGGCTACGCACATCCGCTCCGTTGGGATCAAGACGCTTGAGTGCTTCGAGCGCTTGCGTACGAACATATGGATCGAAATCTCTAGTTGCCTGAAGTATACCATCCAGGACACCGGTGTCTCCAAGATTGCCAGCCGCGCGTACCACTGCAGCATAGACAATGCTGCCTGGTATATCTGCATCTCCGCTCTGGAGATTATCGCGCCGTTTGGTTGCATTTGAGCGTCTGCCAACATCCACGGTCCGGTTGACGAGTTGAAACATCGGCGCAGCCGTGCGACGGTCGCCTAGCTGACCTAACGTATCACAGAGCGCGCCTAGCGTCAGTGCTTGAGCCCGGTCACGCAGTGCACTAATGGTTTCGATGCGTCTGACCAGAGGAGCAACTGCCCGTGGATCGCGCAGCTCTCCAACAACTTTGACGACTGTCCCCGGAACGTCCTCTTCTGTATTGTCCAACGCCTCCAACAATGTGTCTCGTCCAGGACCATTCATCCAGCGCTCGACATCGTTCATCATCGGCAAGCACTGATAGACGGGATCAATAATACGCCCGTCCTGGAGCTTCCCACCACTAATCTCGCCCCAGTAACGACCGAGCAATACTCCTAAACGGTGAACGGCGACGGTATACTGCCAGCTTGGATTGCTGCGTGCACCCGCGAAGAGCGACTGAGCAACTGGTGGTAGATAGCGCGCAAAAATTGCTGGTAGCACCTCTGATGCTGCCTGATTTGTTGGAGGCGTCATACTATCCTGTAGCACCTGCGCAACGATGAGCGCCGCATTCGTATTGAGCCGTGTATTTGTGCTGTTCTCATTGCGTAAGTAGCTCTCCAGGGGTATGGTTCGGTAGATAGGAACGGCGATATAGCTTTCTAAGCCAGTGACATCCGCCAATCCACTTGCCAGAATAAGATCATAGAATTGCTCTTGATTGAGAGTGAGGCAAGCCTCGACAACATCAATCTTCGCCCACCCCTTCGCATCTTTTAGCGCGCCCATAAGTGCCTGTTTCGCCGAGACTGTCCCGTGCTTAACAAGTGACTCGGTGGCATAGAGCGAGGTATTGGGGTCAATCGCAAGCTGCCCTAAAATCCCAGCAATGTCTGAAGGATCTTTGCCATTACTCTCACCCCGGCTGGCGAAGCGAGCAGTTTTTTCAGCACCGACAATGCCGATCATCCGGTAGTTGCCAAGCATGAGGATTGCGAAGCGCCTGGCCCTTCCCTGGATACTATCCGCGGGATTGCTATTGGGAGGAAGATCAGCCGGATCGCCCTGATCGATAATATACAACCAGGTTGGAATTAACACTCCACCGCGATCGATCTCATAGAGAAAGGGGATGAGTATTGTTTTCCATTGTTGGACAGGACCCATATTGAGAAGAGGAACCAGATTTCTGGCCGTCTCCTCTATCGATTGATTCTCCCAGCGCAGGCTTGTAAGATTCCTGGTGACCTCCGTGCGTAGCGCACTCAATCTTTGTTTCATTTCAGGCGTATTTGTATTCGGTTCGGTCACGGCGCGCCGTGCTGCAAGGTGTTCGACTGTCCCTGCTCGTTCGAGTGCCTGAGCTGTAGGTCGGATCTCTACCTGCACATCCGCAGCAGGTGGCGCTTGCTCTTCGCTCGGTTGTCGGTCTGCATCCTCTTCCAGGTAGACACGCCCTGGCTCCGTGATATCATTCCCTGTCGAAGGGATAGATTGCTCCGGGTCTATCTCAGCCATACAACTTGGCCCTCTCTAAGCTTGTTAGTATGTACAGATAAAAAATAAGTAAAAATAAGTAGACGTATGCTAGCACAGATCTGCATATTCAGAAACAGCACGCGCTATTCTATGTTGCTCCATTGTACCGTTCCTTCCTATGATGGTCAAGAGTCTGACTGCTTCATGCATGTAGAAAGAAGAGGAGTCTCTTTATTTGCCTCATTTTAATAAGTTACTGCTGTGTTTACTAATTCATCTTAAGTAAACTCTAACAGGGTTTCAGCTCAATTCCTGTGTAAGCTCATCTTCTACTTAAAAAAGGATGAGGCTACCTTAGAGAATGCTGAAACTTTCTATGGATGACTTGTTCAACGATAGTTCTCCTGTTATCCTTGTAGATGTCAGGAAACAAATCCCCTCATTTTAAGTGTATCTTAACTACTGGATGAGTCGTGTTGTAGGTAGAGAAGAGCAAGCAGCTTTACCTGTAGTCGATAGCAGAAGAATGTATGTGCAGGGAGGAAGAGTCCGGTCTAAGTCTGTACTCTTATATCCTGGATGATGAAGAGTGTGATATCTATACTTTGGAAGGAGAAAGATAATGCAAGCACAAAAAGGGCGTGGCCGTGGATTTGCTTCAATGACCCCGGAGAAGAAGCGAGAGATCGCGAGCAAAGGTGGAAAAGCTGCCCACGCATTAGGCACTGCTCATAAATGGACAAGTGAAGAGGCACAGGCAGCAGGACGTAAAGGTGGTTCAATCAGCCGTCGCCGCTCAAAGTATAATGTTCAGGCATGACCTGAGTATGTATGAACAAGAGGCGAACCATTGTGTTCGTCTCTTCTTATTTTGAGTAGTTTTCTCTGTTACAAGCATAGTACTTTTTGAGCAAAAGCTAGTCACCTTCCTCATCGAACTGATATAATCCTACCGCAGAGAAACTAGTAGAGTTGATCAGATCGAGAGGAGAGACTTATCTCTTACGAAACACGTGATCCATTAAATGCATCACCTTCAGTAAATGTTGATGTAGAGCCTCAACAACCTGTATCTATTCCACCCTCAAACGCACTCGCTCGTAAGCGCCGCCTTGTATGGGGAGGACGAACATTTCGCTTTAATCTCAAAAGCTTTCGCCTTAATGACGGCTTTTCTGTTCGCCGCTTCAGCGTGACGGAAGGTGCCTTCTTACTGATGTTGGCGCTTATAACGTCTCGTCTTCTAGGTGTAGTGCGTCAAGTTATTTTTAATTCCCTCTTTGGTGTACGGCCCGAGGCAAATGCGTACTATGCGGCCATACGTCTACCCGATACTCTCTTTAACCTGATCGCTGGTGGTGCCCTTGTTGCTGCATTCGTGCCGGTGTTTCTTTCTTATGAAAAGGAGAAGGGAGAAGGAGAGGCTTGGCGTTTGACGAGTATTGTCTTCAACATGATGCTGGTGGTGATGACGCTGCTGGTCTTGCTGGGAGAATGGCTGGCTCCTGCTTTTGTGAGTCGCATACTTGTGCCTGGCTACTCAGCACCTGTGCAGGCGTTGACGATCCAGTTAACGCGCATTATGCTGCTTCAGCCGCTCATTCTTGGCATGGGTACGGTCATCACAGGCATTTTAAATAGCCGCCGCCAGTTTCTGCTGCCTGCCGTTTCGTTTGCCGTCTACAACTTTGGCCTGATTGGCGGCTTATTGGTCACGAAGTTTGTGCCAGGAGTGGGTATCTATGGTCCAACATACGGTACAATCGTGGCGGTGACGTTGCAGCTCCTGGTTCAATTGCCTGCCATCTTTCAACAAAAAGTGCGCTACTCTTTTGATTGGAATTTCTTGCATCCAGGTCTCCGCCAGATTCTGCTCTTACTCTTACCTAATGCGTTGGCTGTAGGTATTGCTTATGCAAGCAATATTGTGGATACGAACTTTGCCTCTTTCCTACCCGACGAGGCCAGTCTTTCGGCTCTCCACAATGCAGAACTGCTACAGGCACTACCGGTCGCACTGATCGGGCAGGCGGTTAGCCAATCGCTTCTACCACATCTAGCAATGCAGGCCGCGGCGGGCCGCTATTTCCGCATGCGTCAGCTTGCGTTGAAGGTGATGGGTGTCTCGATTCTGCTTACGGTGCCGGCTGCACTGCTTCTGGCCTTCTTCGGGAGGCCAATGATTCACCTCTTGTTTCAGCATGGTGCTTTTGATAAGCATGCATCGGATATCACGAATCTTGCTTTATTGGGCTATGCTTGCTCTCTGCCGGGTCTGGCCGCCGGCAATCTGATCGCTGGTGGCTTCTATGCTCTAAAGGACGCATGGACTCCCTTCTTTACGAACACCTATGCGTTGATTGTTCGCTTGTGCTGTTTGTTTCTTCTTTTCCATCTTCTAAGTCACTCGTTTTCTATTCTGGCTGTGCCTCTTGCTTCAGCCGTCTCTGCAACCACTGAGGCTATTCTGATGTTCTTGCTCCTCCTGTTTCGTTTGCGCCGGCGTCTCAAGCTGGATAAAGGTATATCGCGCCTCGAACGTCGTCGTTTGTATGTACAAGAAGCAAAACTCTCTTCCTCTTCTCTCTCTGCTGACAACTAGTCCTGAGCTATTTGTGTTTGATTATGCACTAAGGACTTTTTGACCGCGAAATAGGTACCAAATATCTCTACAGACGGAGAAAAGACTAGGTTATGCTCTTTTTGTGAGGCAGGAGCGAAAAGAGCGGGCTGGTAGATGGGAAATGGAAATGGTTTGGATTCGTGGTTATTGCTTGTCTTTGCCACGAAGATGCGACTTTCACTCCTGTCTTGCATCAGCATCATTGGTAAACGGTTGGATGATGCGGGAGACACAAGAGAAATAGGGAAGGATCGGTAAGCAACTGTCATGACGAAAGCACATACATCTCATGTCGATCTATTGGAACATCACTCTGCGCAGGTGGCTGACCAGCCATTGTCGCAAGAGGAGTTGAGTTCTGTACGTTCAGAGAGTGTTGCTCACATGGAGGCCAGGCTGATGGCGTGCTGTGACGAGGAGGCCCGTGCTGCCCTGGTGCAAACCCTCAAAGCACAGGTCGATGCGGGCAGCTACGCGATCGATAGTACGATCCTGGCGCAAAAGATGCAGGGTGTGTTGGGAACTCATCCTGCATCAGAGACCGAAGAGGATGATTTTAGTAGCTCCAGTTGAAGCCACACTGCGAACAGTGTTTTGCAGGGTGATCGCTTTCAAAGGCGGCTCGAAACGCTCTGTACGTCTCTCCCTGCCAGATATCTGCCATCGGCTCCTGGAAGATATTTCCGAGTACCCGCTCTTCTTTGTATTCTCGAGCGCTCTTGTGCCCAAAGGGAGCGAAGCAGCAGGAGAGGACGTTGCCGCTGGATGTGATATAGGTCAGCGTGTACGGACGTCGGCAGCCAGACCAGGGGCGTTCACCGAAGTCGCGTACCAGGCTCTCTACTGGTGTAGCTGAGCCTGCCGCACTAAACTTGATCCCCAGCTCTTTACACTTTTGTTCACACTGATGGACAAGTGCCAATTCCTCAGGAGTAGAGCGACGGAAGAGGGACTGTGCAGAGTTCGCCAGTCCCTCTTCAAAGTAGACCAGCCGCTGCATATAGACTTCTGGCACTCCAGCCTCAGCAGCCAGGTCAATGAGCGCAGGCAATTCGTGCAAGTTTTCGCGCATGGCAGTAAACCAGAGAGAGAGAACCGGCTTCTTGCTCTCCTGAGCCTTCTGGTGTGCGATAAACGCACGGACGTTGCGCCAGATTTTGTCGAAAGCATCTACGCCGCGCACCTTTGCATATGTCTCGCGGCTGGCTCCATCCATTGAGAGGCGATATTCGTCAAGCCCTGCATCGATTAGTTCCTGGCCCCGTCTTTCGTTGAGCAGAATTCCATTCGAGTTGAACAGGACATAGGTCCCGCGATCTTTGAGATAGCGGACCATGCGCGGTAACTCTTTGTTGAGCAGAGGCTCGCCCAGCCCATGCAGCACCACACGATCAAGCATTGGAAACTGATCGACAATGTAGAGAAACTTGTCGTAACTCAGGTCGCGGTCATCTTCTCGCGACAGCAGTGTGCGTGGACACTGCTGACAGAATTCATTACAGCGACTCGTCGGTTCAATATAGATTGAACGTGGGAGTGTTGCAACGGGTGTCGTCATAGGAATGGTTGTAGTCATAGAATGTTCCTTATCTCTGTAATCTGGTGTGCGGTTGCTGGTGCAAGTCCTGGATCGTTGTGCAGTATTTTTGCTAGCTGCTGTAGATCCGGCAGTTCGTCCACATCGAGCAGCGTCTCTACGAGTTCAACCCGTAAATCCTGTTTCTCTGCTGCGGCAATCGTCATCTGTAAGACGACTGAAGTACTCATGGGAATGCCGCTAAATACGTCGTAGGGTGCGCGCATGGCGATTAGATAATAGCCCCCATCGTCAGCCGGTCCTAATACGACATCAGCCTCCTCTAGCCGTGCTCGCGCATCATCGATGATGGCGCGACTCACATGTGGTGTGTCTGAACCAATAACAATTGTATATCGAAAGCCTTGTTGCTGTCCCCATTGAAAGGCGTACTGCAAACGGTCGCCCAGGTCTTCTCCCCGCTGAGGAAAACAATCGCTCCGCTGTACAGCAGGTGCCAACGTTGTTGCCAGAGCAGGAAAATCGCTTTCTGGCGGCGTATAGGTCCAGCGTAGATCGCACGTAGGGTAGTCGGCGAAGCGCTGAGCTAGATCGGTCAAAAACGCTCTGTAGAGCAGGACAACGGGAGCGTTCCCAAGTGAGCGTGCTAGTCTCGTCTTTGTTTTACCTGCCTCTGGATAACGCGCCATGACAACAAGGGCTGTGTCAGCCATTACTTTCCCTTCCCACGTAGCGCAAGGTTGTGCTGAGCATAAAATAAGCAGCCCTGATGCTGCCTACCACTGTCCCTGCCACCTTTGACTGCCCATGACTGCGTCGTCGATAGTGAATAGGTATCTCAAGGATGGAATAGTGCGCCCGCGCGGCCTTCACCAACATTTCGACCGGCCAGCCGAAGGTCATCTCATGCATATTCAATGCCGCCAACTTCTCGCAACGTATCGCACGAAATGATCCAATATCGTGAATCTGAGCGCCATAAAACAAGCGGATCAGATGGCTAACCAGCCAGTTGCCCAGGCGAGCCTGTGGAGGTATTGCCCCCTTCTCTGAGCGGCGGCTGATGCGCGACCCTATAGTGAAATCGGCCTGACCCTTTACAATAGGGGTGAGCATCTGAGGTATATCCAGTGGATCATCGCTCCCATCGCCATCCATAAAAATAAGAAATTCTGCCCCCAGGGCGCGCGCAGTCTGGAAGCCCTTCCAGCAAGCTCGCCCATAGCCAGCGATCGGCTCGCTTGCAACCGTCGCCCCCGCCTCTTCCGCAACCTGTGCCGTCCTATCTGTACTGCCATTGTCCACGACGATAATCCATTGCGCACTTGCAGGTGGAATCTCTGTCAGTAGTTTTTGAATGGCCTCTTCTTCATTTAATGCTGGTATTATAATTGCGATACTCTCTTTATTGTTCAATCGCCGCTCCTACCAGCCAGTACACTCTACGCAATCTCTACTACTCCTCTTTATCGACATCAACATATTTCTCCGGTACATGCTATACACATACACGTTCAACCTGAGAATTATTTACATCGGCCCCTCTCTATAGTGTATAATTTTTCATCGTAGTCATCTGTAACATAGAACTTTTGGTGTGCGTGCTTAGAGTAGTGATAGTAGAGCAAATATGCTATCGTAGTCAGGGAACAGCATGATGAAGGGCGCTGAAAGAAGAGGGGCGCTTTATCTATTTGTCAAGCTCTATGAGGAGAAGAAGATCGGGCGCGTCATGTATTGAAAAAAATCCTACAAGGAGGCTATTATGAGCTTCGAACAAGAACGGAAGCTTGCTGCTGGCAATGTGCCGGTAGACGATCTTAGCCCTATCGAAAATGATATTGTCATTCGAACCGTGAAACTCAACAAATACTTTGGCGCGAAACAGGTTCTCAAAGATATTGACTTCGAGGTACGGCGCAGAGAGGTCGTTGCCCTGATTGGGCCTAGTGGCTCTGGAAAGAGTACACTCATTCGTTGCTTGAACGCATTGGAGAAGCCAACAAGCGGCGAAATTTATATTCAGGGAGAGAAGCTTGATCCTTATTTGTCGCCCAGGCAGCTTAGCCCTATTCGGCGTGAGCTGGGCATGGTTTTTCAGAATTTTAATCTTTTTCCACACATGACGGTGTTGCAGAATGTAATAGAAGCACCTCTCCTTGTGCGCAAAATGGCGCGGGACCAGGCTGTGGCGCTTGGTAAAAATCTACTGGCGAAGGTCGAACTTTTAGAGAAGAAAGATGTCTACCCTGACCAGCTTTCGGGCGGCCAGAAGCAGCGTGTCGCTATCGCCCGTACGTTGGCAATGCAGCCCCGTGTTCTGCTCTTCGATGAGCCAACATCCGCGCTCGATCCAGAGCTGGTCGGCGAAGTTCTCAGGGTGATGAAAGACCTGGCTTATGAGGGAAGCACTATGGTCGTTGTAACGCATGAGATGCAGTTCGCCCGTGATGTTTCTGATCGTGTCGTCTTCATGTCCGACGGCTCAATTGTGGAGCAGGGAGACCCCGAAGAACTTTTCAGGCAGCCGAAAGAGCGACGGACGCAGCAGTTTTTAGAGCGCGTCCTCTCGGTTCTGCCATAAACTCTTTCCATTCCAAAAGACCGGTTGGCCGGAAGAAAGGGATCGTCATGACTTTTGAATTGAATAGGCGTCTATTTTTACAGCGTACAGGTGCTCTCGTTGTTACGGGGAGCGTGCTAGAAACTGTCCTTGCCGCCTGTGGAGGCAATATTCCCACCTCTTCTCCTGCCGCCACGCCTGGGGCTACGAAAATAGAGAATAAAGGTTTAAAGCTGCCAGGCTTTTTTCAATGGGGTGCCACCTCTAATAATGGCGCTCCCTACATCTATAAAGATCCTGCAACTGGCAATCTGATAGGCTTCGAGCTTGAAATCTCATCGGCTATTGCGGGCCTGATGGGAGTAACGCAGAAACAGGTCGAGACTGATTATGCTCAGCTTGACTCGGCACTGCAAGCGAATAATTTCGATGCTATTCTCAACGGTTGGGAGATCACCGAGGACCGGAAGAAGACAGAAATATTTTCACAACCCTACTATCGTAATGGACAACAGATAGTTGTGCGCACGAACGACTCTCGCTTCACTCAAAAGGCGACGGAAGACACCCTTTCACTCAAGAATCTGGAAGGTCTGACCGTCGGGACGGGAGCGGGCTTTGCGGCCGAGTCGTTGCTGGTGGCAGATAAAAAGATCAAGCTCAAGTCATACGATCCCGACCTGCCCTTTAATGATCTGGCTCTGGGCAGAATCGACGCTGTTCTGATTGATTTCTCTACGGTGACATACTATGTGCTCGGTGATGGCCCTGGTGGTACCGCTAACAAAAGCCTCAAGCTTATCGGCCGTCCCTTTGAATTCAATGATTACGTCGTGGCTTTCAACAAGAATAGTAGCAATGCTCCGACCTTACAGAAAGAGATTGATCAAGCAATTACTACACTAAAAAACGATGGGACATTGCAGAAAATTTATCGCAAGTGGGGCCTGTGGAATGATGTACAGGCTCAAATTAGCATAAAATAGGAAGAGAATGCTTGATTCTCATCGTTGTCTCTTTCTTGCGCCAAGCGTTTTCGCGGCTTCGCCGCTCTCTAAAAACATTTTCATCATACATTTTTCCATTTTCCATATTTTTGCGCGTCGCGCAAAAATATGGAAAATGGAAAAATGTATGATGAAAATAATGAAGTAAGCCGAAGGCTTGCAGATGCGCGAGAAAAGAGAAATTGATGTATTGGGAATCAAGTACCCTCTAAGAAAGGTGGAGCAGATAATGGATGTCATCTTGCCGGTTCTTCCAGATTTTCTTGGAGGAGCAAGAAACACACTGATATATTGTCTCGTTTCGTTCCCCCTCGCCTTACTTCTAGGGCTGCTCCTTGCGGTCATGGCTGGTTCGGATACTATCTGGCTAAGAGGGCCAGCACGCTTTTTTATTGAGGTTGTGCGCGGTACACCAATCGTGGCGCAGATCTTTATCATCTACTATGGTCTGGGCGCGTTGCTCGCGCTAACTCACAACGATGCCCTGGCTCATCTGATCAATGCCTGGAGCGCGGGTATTGGCACGTTGGCTTTAAACTATGCTGCCTACGAGGCCGAGATATACCGTGCCGGTTTTCTCTCTGTGGAGCAAGGGCAGACGGAGGCCGCTCTCTCGCTGGGCCTCTCTCCCAACCAGTCTTTCTTCCGCATCGTCCTGCCGCAGGCAATTCCCTTGATGATTCCTCCCTTTGTCAACGACTTCATCTATATGCTGAAAGACTCAGCAATCATCAGTGTCATTGCAGGCAGCGAACTCACCGCCGTGTTGAGCTTCTGGGTGCGGAGAAACGGAAGTAATCCTCTTCCTTTCTATCTGCTGGCCGTCGTGCTCTATCTTCTTATGAGCCTGCCCATTTCGTATATCGCACGCTACTTTGAGCACCGCGTGCGTGCAGCTTTATAGCACTTACTGTAGAAGGCTGACTAGCTGTCTGTCTATGGAAAGCAAGATAAGGGAAAATGAATGTCCAGTTATCGATCGTCAGCCCAGGAGGCACGCATCAAAGCGGGGAGTCGTCTATGGCCTCGTGACGTTGGAGGTACTTACTTTTACTATCTTCTAGTGGTGGTGGCTCTTGCCGCCTTTCTTTATTATCTCTATACATATAAGCAGCTTGCCCTCGTGTATCTACCATCCTTGCTACTTGGTACGCTCGTCACTCTCATCGTCTCAGTGCTCAGTGCTCTATTTGCCACTATTCTAGGTCTACTGGGCGCGCTGGGAAGGCTTTCAAGCGTTTGGATTGTCCGCTGGCTTGCCACTCTTTATGTCGAGGTGATACGCGGCACTCCTCTGCTCGTGCAGTTGCTCCTCTGGTATTTTGGTGTGGGGACAGTGCTCTCGAATGCTGGCTTTAATCCATATGATATCGCGTTTCGCATTATGACGGTGTTGCAGAATAATAGCCTCGTGCCTACCGCCTTCAACGGTTTCTTCTATGGTATCATCGGTCTAAGTTTCAACTACGGCGCATATCTCACCGAGGTATTTCGTACAGGGATTCTCTCAGTCGAGCGAGGGCAGATGGAGGCTGCTTTAAGTCTGGGCATGGATACGCAGCAGAGCTTACGACATATTATATTGCCGCAAGCGATACGTCTAACGATCCCTCCGTTCACCAACAATTTCATTACGCTGATCCAGGATAGCGCGTTCCTCTCAGTGCTGGCGGTGGTGGAACTGGAGTATGTGACGATCGGCCTGGCACTGCCGCAGCTAGATCCGAATAATAAGTTCTTTGTATTTGTGCTAGGAGCTCTGCTTTATCTGGCGCTTTGTTATCCGCTCTCGCTGCTGGCGCTCTACCTCGAACGCCGCCTCTCCGTTGTGCATATAGACGTGTAGATGCTTACGATTCTTCATCTCTTGTATTTTTATATATTTCTCCATATTTCTTGCAGTGCAAGAAATATGGAGAAATATATAAAAATACAAAAAATTTACTTGATCGAGATGACGATGGGTAGCGGGGTGATCGGGTCGATTGTGACCTTCTGGCTGCCCGCATTCAGGTACAGCCCTGTAGACGAGCCTCCGTCGAGATTGAGGGCGGTCTGGAGGTTCAGGTCTGAGGCTTTTGCGTGGTCTATGAGCAGGTCGGCCAGTTCATCGAGTGAGAATGCTTGCGAGGGGCTGATAATAAACAGGAGGCGTCCCTGCTTGTCCATTGCTACAACGGTGCGGCGCTTGGATGCTGCATCTGCACTGAAATTAGTGCGTTTTCCGTTGATGATGAGCATGGGCGTCGATTGTGTTGCCTGCCGCAGTTGCTCGCTATTGGGATCGTATGGTTGATCGTGAAGGGAACGCAGCGAGATGGTTCCCTGGGCATCGACGGCGAGCATGCCTCCATAGCCGCTGTAAGAGGTGCCAGCGACATTCCCATTGGAGATAACCAGCCCCGTCGCTTGATTATGCTCATCGAAGTAGCCGCCGTTAATAGATGCCATTGCTCCTGTCTGTTTCACCCATGAGCTCAAGTTCAGTGGCTTATCGGGCTGATACCCGATGCTTAAATGAATACTATGCGGATCGAAGCGGGTGATGGTTACTGTGTCTTCGTTGTTCCCAGCGCTCTTCCAATGCTCGTAGCGAATAGCGACGCCGGCTCTGGCCTGTGTCCATGTATCCAGAGGAGGAGCGTCGGGCGATCCTCCAGTGTTGCTGGACGCGGTAACAGGCGTGCCGCTATAGCTGACACCCGGCACAAGGCTACAGGCCAGCAAGGCACCGGCCAACAGACTGAGAAGCAGGCAGAGGTGAAGGGCTTTTTTTGCTGGCATGTAGATGTATCCTTGCTGCCCTGTTACTTTTTCCAGGGTGTGGCTTCAATCGCTGACATCGTCCCTTTGAAATCCATTGCCAGCTTCAATGCCGCGTCATGTGCAGCATTCTCTGTGCTATCATCCAACGGCACCAGCTTGACTTTGCCATAGCGACGCTCTAAAGAACGCTGAATCAGCAGGTCGGTGAACCAGGGATTCTTGGGCAACGAGGGTCCATGCGTATAAGTGCCGAAGACATTTTTGTAGATGGCACCCTCGAAGCCGTCCTTGCCGTTGTTGCCCCAGCCGGACAAGACTTTGCCTAATGGCTGTACTTTGGAGCCGAGGTATGTACGCCCACTATGGTTTTCGTATCCAACCAGAACCTTCGTCCCCAGCTCTTCAAAATGGCATTCCAGGGCTATATGCGTCATAAAACGAGTATTGCCGCCCTCTGTGTGGAGATCAAGCACATCTGCACCCTTGAGCTCTGGCCCCTCGAATGGCTTATAATAATGACCTAGAAGCTGATAGCCGGCGCACACGCTGAAGAAGACAACATTGTCCTCAGCCGCCTCGCGCAGTGACGATGCCTTGTGTTGAACGTCCCTGGAAGCTATCTCCATTTCACGGTCAGCACCGCCGTGGAACAGGATCAGATCATATTTTGTGAAATCGGGCGTCTGCTTGACGAAGATCTGCTCAACCTCGACTCCGATGCCACGCCACTTGCAGCGCCGTTCGATCGAAAAGAGATTGCCACGATCCGCAGCGACGCTTAGCAGTGTTGGATAGAGATGTCCAATCTTGAGGACCATACCGGTGTCTTTTTTATTCTCGCTCATCTGTTTCCTACTCTTCCCAAAAGTGTTTGACCCAACCACGTTTCTGCATGATCCGACGCAGCTCCTGTGTTGGCGTGTAGCTACTCATGATGTAGAGTGTGCCACCGGGCTCAACTTTTCTCATCGCAGCATCCAGGGCTGCTTCCCGGTCTTGAATAAGCGTGATCTTGTCGGTCGGCACCTCTGCATATTTGAGACGCATAGCTAGCTCTTCTGGCTTGTTGCCAGTGCATACCGCGTCAAGAATATCGGACGCAATCTCTTCAATATCAACGTCCCACAGCCAGGCAAAATCTTCGCCGTCTACCACAGTATGACTCGCCGCCAGCATAAGATGCTTCTTTCCCGCATGTTGGGCGATCAGGCGCAGCATAAGGTTAAAAGACGTGGGATTCTTGACGAAAGAAAGAAAAATTGTTTTATCGCCGGCCTGGATCTTTTCCATACGCCCGAATGCGGTGCGAATATTGCTCATCGCAGTCTGCACTGTATCCAGGGGGAAGCCTGCCGCCATTGCCGCACCAATAGCTGCTGCCGCATTGTACACGTTGTGCAGCCCTGGAAGCGGAATTTCCAGCTTCATCTCGCCCTGTGGAGTGCGCAGCTTTATATGGCTGGGTCCCTCTCCATTTTCGGCGAGGGCTACCGATGTGACTGCTATATCCAGATCTGGCAGCGTATATCCGCAGTTGGGACATTTATAGATGCCCAGATGTGACATGTATGCAACTTTGTAGTCGAGGTCGCTGTTGCAGCGGATGCAGCGTACAATATCCGCCGATTGCTCAGGGACGGGTGTGCCAACCTCCATCGTCTCCAGCCCGAAGAAGAGGCGTTTAGCTCGTGCATTCGCCCCAAAGTCGGCCACCTGTGGATCATTTCCGTTCAGCAGAATGGTTGCGCTTTCTGGCAGACTTTCCAGCATAGTATTGAGCGCCCTGGCTACAGCGTAGAGCTCACCATAACGATCGAGCTGGTCGCGGAAGATGTTGGTAATCAAAACGACATCGGGTTGAATCTCCGGCACCGCCAGCGGTATCGTCGCCTCGTCAATCTCAAAGAGGAGCACATCGCTGTCCAGGCGGCCAAGCATGTCAGCGAAGTTAACCGCGACCGACGTAACTCCCTGTAACAGGTTGGACCCAGTGCGATTCTGTGACACGCGATGGCCACTGGCATCGGCTATCGCTGCCGTCATGCGTGCTGTTGTGGTCTTGCCATTGCTGCCGGTAATAACGATCTTCTTCGCCTTGCTCGCGCCCACCACCGACTTTAGTACATTTGGATCGATGCGACGTGCAATCATTCCTGGCAGGCTGGTTCCTCCACCAATATGGAAGAAGCGGCCAGAGGCCCCGGCAAGCTTTCCAGCGGAGATCGCAAATGCCAGGCGAGCCTTGCGTAATCCCGTTGAAGTGGTGGTGTCATTATTAGAATTATCTGTTACCATATTTCAGTATCCTCATTTCAGTATCCTCAAAGTGGATCGTGAAAGTTGCTTTTTCGCACCGTATCCAGCCGTCGTTAGTATACTAGAGAAAACCGAAAAGGTCTAGTAATTTGCAGTAGGTAATAATTTGGTGCTAGATCCAATCACGCGGCCCAATCATACGATCAACTTACACTGCTTTGATCCCTTATCGCACTGCACCGTTCTATGTTCAAAGCGTTGCTGTAGAGATGTATTTACTGTCTGAGGTTGACTGATCGGGAAGCCCAGCTTTGCCAGTCCACCATTTTTGTCAAAGAAGCTTGCGATTGGATCGGTGACGCTGTATCCAGTGAAGACGTAGTAGCGTCCATGATTGCCAAGAGGGATGCTGTTCTCTCTTTTATCGCGCGCAAAGTTGTTCCAGGCGGCGGCGTAGGGAATGGGATGGACGTTTGCGTTGATCTCGCGCGGCGAGAGCCAGGTGAAAGAGTTGAAGCCCCAGTTCATCAAGTCGCGCATATCGGTCCACCAGTCGATGGTATGAAGTGTGACGCCGATCAGATGATGATTGTTGCGCGTGCAGGAGATGACCTGCACAAAGTTCGCGCCCGCGTCCCAGCCGATTTTTCCTCCATCGACGCCGGGATACCAGTACATAAATTGATCACCGTTGCTGAAGAAATGCTCTGCGTGTTCTTTATTGCCCGCGATATGATATTCCTGAGTGCCGGTTATCTGATGCAGGCTCGGCACATCCATCACAACCTTGCCCAGGACTGCAAGATCGTGTGCGCTTGAGTAATGTCCATCACCTATCAACCCATGTGGATTTTGGTAGTGCGTGTCATGTAAGCCCAGTTCCTGAGCACGCTTATTCATCAGATCTACAAATTTCGGCATACTGCCACTGATCGAATCAGCGATGACGATGGCGGCATCATTGCCGGAGGGGAGCATAAGACCGTAGAGAAGTTCACGCAGCGTATACGTCTCGCCCTTCTTGGCACCCATAACGGAGCTATCGGCGGATAGCTGGCTGATATCGTTGGCTATGGCATCGTTAATCGTGATTTTGTGATCTAGATTCCCATATTGAGTGGCGAGAAGGCCGGTCATCAGTTTGGTTGTGCTCATCATAGGCAAATGCATAGAGGCGTTGTGCTCATAGAGTGTTGCACCTGTGTTGGCATCCAGGAGATAGGCTGCGGTTGCGTAGACTGGTGGTGCCGGATGATCGGTATCGCGGCCGACGCCGGGACCATGTGAGCCTTGTGCTCCTGGTATGGCGTTGGCATCACCGCCCATGTTCTGAATTACGGCAGACAGGTGTCCTTGCGTGAAATTTGCCAGCAGAGGTACAATGATGATCAGAGCAATGAGAATGGTACCTGCCAGGACTACGGCCCGGTTATGGCTCAAGTCTCGAACATGCGCCCACAGGGCTTGCTGTGAACGCTGTTGTCGTCTCAGAGGTCTACCCTGTGGCTTATGATAGTCGGCTGGCTCCGGCTCGTAGGCAATCGGGCGTTTCTGTCTGGTGGCACCAATTTTGTCGTTGTTTAATGGTCCTGGATATCTGGTCTGTCCACGCGGACGTATCTCTTCCTCAACGTAATCTTCTTCGATATAATCTGCTCTTGGGCGTCGGCTCTGCGTGCTGGAACGTATCTCCTGCTCGAAATCGTTTTCTGGATCTAGTGGACGCGGGCGGCGGCTCTGCGTGCTAAAGCGTTTCTCTGGTGCAAAGTCGTCTTGCGGGCGAGGGCGTCTGTTCTGCCCGGTGGAGCGTGTCTCTTGTTCTGCGTAGTCTCTTTCGGCACGTCCACCTCGTAGCCGCCTTGTTTGCTCTGGAAGACGGGTCTCTTGCTCACGATAGGGCTGTCCCGTACGATCGATTCTCGGCCTTCTCGTTTGTGGAACTGGCCGTATCTCTTCCTCCCAGTCTTCCTCTGGTAGTTGCTCTATACGTGTTTGCTTTGCCGGTGTGCGTGTTTGAGAAGAAGGCGCATCAAGACGCAAGGAGGCTCGCCTGACTTTGGGAATCTCAGGATGATCGTCGCCATATGCTGCTTCTTGCCCCTGCCCTGTTAGAGTATGCTGCCGCCGAGGTCTATAGGTATCTATATCGTCCTCTGGTTGTTGATCTTCGTTGGGCAGCGTTCTTCGCATATACTGGTCCTCTCAGCTTCAGCCGGCTAGCCTTCGATGCAGAATCGAATAATATGAGCAAAATCTTTTCAACGACAAAGTGTCTCCACGTTTTCTCTTCCCTATATTACTCAGATTAGGCTTTTAATGTCAACCGAATTTCACTAACCAGACCTTTTGCCTTCCTCTCTTACCTCGCCACAATATTTAAATTGTCAAATATTTTACATTTATTTGAAAGTTTCTGGACTCTCCTATGTTACAGTCTGTAGATAGAAGAGGACAGTTCTTAACGCACTCTCTTGTGTTACATACATTTTTACTCTACAGCCTATCGGGTGTTTCTCTTTACGTACGAATAAACGCCCTCTATCTTGTTTCTTGCTTTGTAAGCTTATCATATTCTGAAAGTTATGCTGCTCAAGCAAGGTACAGATTCTATATATAGAAGAACAAATAAAGATAAACAGCAGGAAATGCCATATGATCAAACCGAAGGATAGTTGTGCTCAGTCTGTTGAGCTTTCCGATACAGTCTTGATTTCTCAGGTGCTTGCAGGAGACGATCGTGCGTTTGAAGTGTTAATGCAGCGCTATCATCTCCAATTATATAACTTCATTGGTCGTTGCCTGAAAGATTATGAGCTTGCACACGATGTGTTGCAGTTTGTCTTTATGCAATTATACATCGCTTTGCCCAAGCTGGAACATAATTTGCATTCTAGGCGCACAAAAACTCCGCTCAAGTCCTGGCTCTTTCAAGTTGCGTGGAATCGCTGCATGGATGAACTGCGCAAGCGGCGCTCGATCCTCTTTTCCGAACTAGATCTGCTGGATGAAGATGAGGAGATGACCATCATCAACATTATCCCCGATGCCCGTCCACTTCCAGAAGAGATTGCAGAGCACCACGAGCTTCAAACTATTCTCACTTCTGCAATCCAGAAGTTGCCGCCCAGGTTACGCTCCGTTGTCTCCCTGCGCTATACACAGGGATTAAGCTTTGTAGAGATTGGTCGTGTTTTGAATATGCCAGAAAATACGGCGAAAACCTATTTTCAGCGTGCCCGTCCCCTTTTGCGTAATGAGCTTGTTCTTCACAAGCAAACGACGGCCAGTGTCTAAGTCTACTATCTGTCGCCCGGACAAAAGTGGATGAGATCCGTCCTGCCCTTGACGAGGAAGCTAGCGCATGCTACCCTGCGGACATTAGAACTCCTGGTGAGTACGTTATCGCCCTTCAGTTGTGGCTGGAAGCGCGATTGTTGCTGCTATTAGCTATTGAACGGCAAGGCAGAACGCTCATCCACTACATGTTGTCTGTCCGCCGAGAAAGGATGGTGCGGCTTATGGATCTCGCCCAGGTGAAGAATCTCATCGAGGATGGCAAGGTTAGCTATATTAAACTTGGTGTTCCCGATATAGATGGTGTCTTTCGCGGGAAGCGTGTCGCGGCAAAGTTTTTTCTGGATTCTGTCTCCGACGGCTTTGCTCAATCCGATGTCCTTTTCGGCTGGGATATCGCTGAGAATATTGTGCCGACGCTGAAGGTGAGCAGCGCGGAGGGCGGCTTCGGCGATTTTATTATGGAGCCCGATCTAGCCACGTTTGCCCTGGTTCCCTGGGAAGATCGCGTGGCCTCCTGCGTCTGCGATCTAGAGACTGAACACGGCGAGCCGGTCACCGTTTCTCCCCGTTATGTCCTCGATTCATTGCTGAAGCGCGCGCGTACGCTGGGCTATGAGCCCGTGGCGGCATCCGAGCTTGAGATGCGTTTCTTTCGTGAAGATCAGGTCTCTATACGTGAGAAAGATTATGGTCCCAACCTGTCGCCGCTCAATCCTGGGACGAACTGTTATGTAATTAGCCATGCGACGGCAGACGATCATCTCCTCAAAAATGTAGCTCAGATGATGAGCGAGTATGGCATTGAGATCGAAGGCTATAACCGCGAGCACGGCCCCGGCATGTACGAGATCAATATGCACTACACCGATGTCCTCTCGGCCGCCGATCGCACAATGTTATTTAAGTCTGGCATCAAAGAGATCTGTTTCCAGATGGGCTTTCTAGTGAGCTTTATGGCGAAGTGGAATGATCAAGAGGATGGCAATAGCGGCCATACGCATATGAGCCTGTGGGATCGCAACCGCGAACGCAATCTATTCTGGGATGATGCAGGTGTTGATCATATGTCGCCGACGATGCAGCAGTTTCTGGCGGGCGTGCTCAATAAGATGCCCGAATTTATGGCTCTGTACGCCCCAACGATCAACTCATATAAGCGCTATATAGAGGGAACCTGGACACCCCTGAATACGACCTGGGGCATCGATAACCGCACCTGCGCGATGCGTATGATCAACAATAGCCGCCGGGCTATTCGCCTCGAAAATCGCGTCCCCGGCTCGGATGCCAACTTTTACCTCGTCTTCTCCGCCCTGCTTGCCAGCGGGCTCTATGGTATTGAGCGCAAACTAGAACTGCCGCCGCGCATCGACGGCAGCGCCTACAATCCAGCCAACCTCGCTGCTGGAATAGCGCAAGGGCAGATCTTACCCCTGGCCCGCAATCTCTCGTCCGCCACCGACCTCTTCGAGAAGAGCGAGGTCGCGAAGGAGTACCTCGGCGCTGACTTCGTCGAGCACTTTACCGCAACTAGGCACTGGGAGATACAAGAGTACGAGCGGGCTGTAACTAATTGGGAGCGCCGCCGCTATTTAGAACTGATCTAGTGTTTTTATCTGCAAGACTGATCCACTTTAACCGGCCCCGCTAGGAGGAGAGACGAATAATATGTTTTCTAGGAATCAACACGCGTTTCCGGCTATCGCTCCACCGTCGAGCCAGGACATTCAGCCGCAAGTCTCAACGGTAGAAATGGCTGAGCAACAAGAGCTGGAGAAGCCAAGCAGATTAGGATGGTGGTATCGAATAGCCGCTCCACGTCCACCCGTTGATATCACGAATTTGCAGCAACGGGAAGTCTACCGACGAGGACGGCTCATTAGTATCGCGCTACTTATGATACTTGTGGTGGGGATGATCGTCATGTTGACAGTTGGCCTATTTGTCAACCGTGCGCTAGGATACAATTTAGCTGTAACGTTGGTTGTACTCCTGGTTGCAGTTGCTATGAACCGTCGTGGACAGGTGATCATAGCTGGTATCCTGGTGGTGTCAGGAATCGATCTATCGTTGATGCTTAACTAGCTCTCCTATCCTACCGCCTCTATTTTTTTGTTACCGCTTCTTGATTTACTCGTGCTTCCTGAACTTTTCGCTGTCTCATTGTTACCCCCGCTTGCCGTTTTCGTTGATGCCTTCATTCATATCATCTTTATCGGAGTGGCCTTGACCTTTTTATTTCCTCAGAACCCTGAGTTACGTGCGCTCCTGCATACCTCCTCAATTCAGGACGCGCTTGCGCGTCCCATTGTTCTTCAGATAAGTGTGGCAGTAATCACTTATCTATGGGTCACAAGCGCAACGCAAGCAATTGCTCGTGCTGACCGTGCCACGACTATCGCAGCCCTTGAACGGACTATGGCTGAACAGGCGCAACTGGAGACCGAGCAGAAACGTGAGCTAGAGAGAAGCATTCAGCAAATCATTGAGACGCATATGCGGGTTGCTAACGGTGATTTCTCTGCAAGAGTTCCGTTGCATCAAGGGGCTGTCCTCTGGGAAGTGGCAGGGTCTCTTAACAACCTGCTGTCACGCTTACAACGCTGGCGGCAGGACTCGCTCAAACTACAACGCTACGATGCTGCGCTTGCTCTTTACATTCAAGCGCAGCAGCAACGTCCACGTGATATCATTCCCTGGCAACCGACAGAAACTCCTATAGATATTCTGGTGCAGCAGCATAACACATCCGTCTCTCAGTCTTTCGATCAAAGACACAATGAGGGATTGAGACCTTTACAGTGATTCAAAAAGAAAGGATACTCTACAAATGACACAGCATACGCAAGCTCAACTCCCACCACAGGCGATTCTGCTTGACTTACTATGTGGCATGATGAAAACACAGGCGATTCATCATGCCACACGACTTGGCATCGCGTCTTTGGTCGAGGATGGACCAAAAAGTACAGTAGAATTAGCGAAGGCTACTGAAACACAGCCGGAAGCTCTCTACCGCTTGCTGGCGACGCTGGCAAGTCTCGGCATTTTTGAAGAGGTGGAAATTGGTTCCTTCGCACAAACTCCCCTTTCCGCTCTGCTGCGTCCTGATGTTCCTGGCTCAATGTATAATGTTTCCTTGCTTCATGGAGAGCAGTGGCAGTGGCATTCCTGGGAAGCTTTCGCTCATAGTCTGCAAACTGGTCAAACTGCTTTCGAGCAGCTCTATCATACCAATCTGTGGGGATACTTTCAGGACCATCCCGATGTAGCTGAGCGCTTCAGCAAGGCAATGACCGGTTTTTCTACGCCGGTTAATGCTCCTCTCGCGCACGCGTATAATTTCTCTCAGTTCCATACATTAGTGGATATTGGTGGAGGTCATGGCAGCCTCTTAGCAACTCTTCTACATACGAATCCAACTCTCCAGGGTATTCTGTTCGACCTTCCCTCTGTCATCGAGGAGGCACGTGCGTCCATCGCTGCCTCCGATATTGCAGATTGCTGCGAACTGGTCGCTGGCGATATCTTTGTAAAAGTACCAGAGGCAGATGGATACTTTATGAAGCAGATTATCAAGGACTGGAACGATGAAGAGTGCATTCACATTCTCTCTAACTGCCGGAAGTCAATGAGGCCAAATGGACGTGTGCTGGTCGCAGAGCAGGTGCTATTGCCAGGAAAAACAATGACAACGGCCAAGCTAATTGACCTGCAACTCATGGCGGTCTCGAGTGGTAGTGAGCGGTACGAATTCCAATATCGTTCCCTATTTGAGCGTTCAGGTCTGCGCCTGGTTCACATCTGGCCGACGCATTCTCCCTATAGCATCCTGGAAGGTGCAGTCTAAGAGAGCATAACGTTGCTTATTAATGCTCCTCAATCCAACCATGCTCCTCGCGGAAATTTAATCCTTGTTGGACAGCCTCATCTCCAGTGAGATAGGGTAGCAAGTGTCCGATCAGGGGCTGGTTGGCTTTGTAGCGCCGCAGATTCTCCCAGGCGCGCTCGCTCATGAGATGCATTGCGGCCAGTGGGTCGTCCAGCATTTCTTTGAGATAATCGAGCAACTGTTCGCCTCGCTTGTACTCTGCCGCCGTTTGTCTGATTTTGTTTAAGAAGCGGGAGAGTACAAGTAAGTCGTCGGGTTCGATCAGCCCTAGATGCTCTGCCTGGAGCATAAAGCGTAGCCCGCGTGTTAATTCGCTATTGATCGTAGCAACGTTCATTTCAGTATCGTCTTTCATGCCACGATTATTCAAATTACCAGAACCGACCGTTGACCACAAATCGTCAACGATGCCTACTTTTGCGTGGACGTAGATGGGACGATAGTGCTCCCGTCCATCTTCGCGGGTGGATGTTGCGAGGCAGAAGGCTTGTATTCTGCCCTCTTCTGCCGCCTGTAGCGCTTCGTTGCGAAGGCGCATCACACCCTGATCGCTGAATGCCCGCCCCCCGTTGGGGTGGTCTGGCAGGATGATGCTCATGCTCGCTCCACGCTGTAGAGCCGCGCCCAGTTCGCGCAGAAGATGCTCCATCTCTGTACTGTCGCTGCTGACAAACGGAATATCGATTCCGTAGTAGGCATGTAGCCAGAGATATTGATTCTCCAGGTAGACGAACCTCTGGACGTTGTGCAGAGCATGAGCGTAGATCTGATAGATGCCCTGAATGACCAATGGCTTGAAGCTGTATGTATGCTGCGGGACGGTGCGCACGACCTGGACTGGATAGTTGCTCTCAAGTGGAGGAGGTAGCGGATGCTCAGGTACCAGGGGCATCTCATTCCAGCGGTGGCGTTTGACGACATCGTTCCAGCGCTCACGGAAATTCAACTCGACATCTCCCACCGCTAGCCCCTCTATGCGCGAATGTGCATCGTGCCAGGGATGAGGACTATCGCCCTTTGAAGTGCGCCGCAGTGGTGTTCCAAATAGATGTCCCGCAGTATCCCAGCGATCGAACTCGCCTTCACTCTCGATCAGTAGATCAACTCCACCCACGTATGCATACTCGCCATCCACAATAGAGATCTTCTGATGCAGCGATTCTACCGGATGATGTAGGAGACCAACTGAGCTGTCGTCCAGAATAGATGTTACGCCTATCGCTGTAAGCTGCTCATGGGCTCCTGATGGCTCGCAGTGTGTGAACAGCTCGTTCGCCTTCCACAGCAGTACCTTGACTTCGACCCCTTTGCTGACCGCGTATCCTAGAACTGCCTTTAGCGAGAGATCGTTGTTGAACCAGAAGGCGATATCCTGCTCTTGCAGTCCTTCAGCTCGTAACTCTTCGATCAGTTCCGCTCTGCCACTATCATTGGGAGCCGCGTGCCTGTCTTCTCCGCGCACCAGCTCTATGCCTGGTGTCATGCCCCAGTTGGCGAGGTATATGTATTTGCGTGCCTTTAGAAAGTGGCGGCACATGTCGAGCATCACAGCTCGCCCATCTACAAAATAGACGAGCTGTGAGCCGGCGCGGATGGGCGTGTCTCCTTCCGCCCACCATTGATCTTCCGACCAGTTTTGACTACTACTCATAAGTCCTTTTCAGTCCTCTTGTCCTTTTATTCGCTTGCAGCCTGTGTTGGCGGATTCTCTGCAATAGGTCCGATCCAGATTGTTTGGATGTTCATAAACTCCCGTATACCAAAGGAAGAGAGCTCACGCCCATATCCACTATTCTTTATGCCTCCAAATGGTAGTCGTGGGTCCGACGCCGTCATGCCGTTGATAAAGACACCACCAGCCGCGATATTGGTCGCGAGCTGACGTGCTCTTTCAAGATCGCGCGTCCACAGATTGCTACTGAGACCATAGGGAGAGTCATTCGCTAACTCTACTGCATGCTCGGCATCGCGTGCAGAGATCACGGCAGCAACGGGTCCGAACGTCTCTTCGCGGAAAAGTGGCATCTCTGGCGTGACTCCGGTGACGATTGTTGGTTCATAATAGTAGCCCTTGCCTTCGAGCCGCTTGCCACCAGTGGCGACCTGTGCGCCCATCGAGAGTGAATCCTGTACCTGTTTCTCCAGCGCCTCGCGCAGGTCTCCGCGTGCGACTGGCCCAACTTGCGTTTCGCGTTCAAGCGGATTGCCCACTTTGAGCTTCGCCGTCTGCTCGACAAACTTTTGCGTGAATGCATCCAGCACACTGGCGACGACGATAAAGCGTTTGGCGGCGATGCAGCTCTGTCCGTTGTTTTGGAAGCGGGCGCGCACGGCTACCTTCGCAGCCTCGTCCAGGTCGGCGTCTTCTAATACAATAAATGCGTCCGACCCACCCAATTCGAGGACCGTCTTTTTTAGGACGCGCCCGCTGGTGGATGCTACTTCAGTGCCAGCCTGCTCGCTGCCTGTAAGGGTAACGGCCGCGATTCTGGGATCTTCGATCAGCTTGCCGGTTTCCGCGCCTGGGACGAGGACTGTTCTAAAGACGCCTTGTGGTAGTCCTGCCTCCTGGATGATGCGCTCGATCTCTAGCGCGACGCGTGAGACATTGGAGGCGTGTTTGAGGATGGCCGTGTTGCCTGCCATGAGCGCGGGGGCGGCGAAGCGGAAGACCTGCCAGTAGGGGAAGTTCCAGGGCATGACGGCGAGTACGGTGCCGAGTGGACGGAAGGCGACGTAGCTTTCGCTGGCATTGCTTGCAACTTTTTCGTCGGCGAGGAAACGCTCTGCATTGTCCGCGAAATAGTCACAGGACCAGGCGCACTTCTCAACTTCAGCCTCGGCCTCGACGATCGTTTTCCCCATTTCGAGGACGGCGGCGCGTGCAAGTCTGGCCTTGTGCTCGCGTAAGTAGGCGGCTATGTTGTGTACATGCTTGCTGCGCTTGCTGAATGACAGGACGTGCCATTGCAGAAATGCAGTGTGCGCCTGCTCCAGCGCCTCGTTGATCTGCTCGTGACTATATACCTCAAATGTCTCAAGCGTCTCTTCAGTGGCGGGATTGATTGTTTGAATGCTCATTAGGTATCCTTCCTGTCCTAAGAACTTTGTAGCGACGTTGTTTTATTTCAAATCTTTGACGACTGGCAGTGCCTGGTAAATAAAGTCTGCTGCATGTTGGAAAGAGAAGAGTCCAGTGTTAATAAGGAGATGATAGAGGCCAGGCTGTCGTCCATCGGTACCATAGTAGCGGCGCAGGTATGCATCCTGTTCATAGTCTCTTTGTTCTATGAGCTGCGATGCCTCCTCGTGATTGAGCTGGAATTGCTGCATGATGACCTCGATGCGATGGGGAAGTGGCGCGAAAATATAGATATGCAGCGTACGGGGCGCGTCGTGTAACAGGAATTGCGAGCCCCGGCCCACGATGACCGCGTTCCCCTCACTAGCGAGTTCTAGAATCACGCGTTGTGTGATCTGGAAGTAGCTGAGCTCTTTTGATCGTGTGCGGGCTGATCCCCGGTCGCGCAGTGTATTATAGTGCAAATTAAATGGATTTGCCGCCTGGATTGCGCCCAGGATATGATCAGCCATATGTGCAGTTTTTTCATCCTGATGAGTAGCATATTCTATATCAACTCCCAGGCGTTGCGCAATCTGGGCGATAATTTGTTGATCCAGGTATGCAAGGCTCGCGTTTTGTGCAACAAGACGAGCAATATCTGATCCTCCACTGCCGAATTGACGCGCAATCGTGACGACGACCGTATCTTCGGGTGGAATCCCTGTCGCCATTGGCTCGACTGACCATGCCGTCTCTGGAAGAACTTGCGTGCTTGTCGGTATTTTCTCTGGTTGACTCGTTAACTGTTCTTCGTGCATCTCATCAACCATCGCTTTGATCCTTTACGATGTAGTAATTTGTCGTTTCTCTTGTCGTTTTTCAATTTAGTATCGTTGCAGCTCTTTCATAGATTGCTCTAATATACTGATATGCGTTACATGCCGAGAAGGTCAGCTTTTTGTAGCGTATTTTTGAAGCTTCTGACAATGGCCATATCAATCATCTTACCATCGATCGCGACCGCCCCCTGACCGTTGGCTAGTGCTCTTGTATATTCTGCGTCTAGATGGCGGGCGTAGGCAACTTCCTCTTCTGTCGGCGCGAAGATGCGGTTGGCGATGGCGATCTGGCTGGGATGGATGACCCACTTGCCCACGAAGCCGAACATTTTGGCGTGCCTGCACTCGCGTTCGTAGCCGTCTGGATCTTTAAAGTCTGCGAAAGCGCCGTCGATCGCGTCGATCCCAGCCGCTCGTGCCGCGATGGCGAGAGTGTTGCGTGCATAGTACCAGATGTCGCCTGAATACCCTTCTACCCTTCCCTCAATTCCCCGGCTGTCGATTCCTTGTGATGCGCTGTAGTCGCCGGGACCAAAGATAATCGCCTCTAGCCGTGAGCTTGCGCGTGCGATCTCGACGACGTTGAGCATAGCCTCCACCTCTTCAATCAGTACCTCAAGTTTGATACGACGGCTGAGCTGTAATCGTTTCTCGATCTGTGTGAGGAGAACATCGACCCACCAGACATCCCGAGCCGTCTTAACTTTTGGAACGATGAGGATATCAAGATACTCGCCCGCCTCCTCTACAACCGAAATAACGTCTTGATAGGCGTACTCGCTTTCGAGGTCGTTGATGCGGACCGCCCGTGTCTTCTTGCTCCAGTCCAGCGTCTTTAAGCTATGCGCCACTTTCGCCCGCGCATTCACCTTTTCATTCGGAGCAACGGCATCCTCAAGATCCAGGAGAACAAAATCTGCGTCGCTGGCCGCCGCTTTCTCCATCATGCGTTCACTGCTGCCTGGTGTGGATAATTCCGATCTTCTCAATCGCATATTCCGCTCCTTATTCGAGATGGCCCGTTGTCCCTACTGAAATTATAGCAGACAGAGACACTTTGTTGTGGATGGTATGAAGAATAATTTTCCATTTTTTGCACGTTTTCCATTTTTGCAACCTTCTGTGCGAAGCACAGAAGGTTGCAAAAATGGAAAACGTGCAAAAAATGGAAAAGGTGAAAGGAGTGCTAGAGGCGGGTAGATAGTATGAAGAGAAGTTCGAGAAGTGCGCAGAGATGAATGCTCCCTGCACACTCTTATCTAGCCAATGACCTTAACATAGAGCTCACTAATGGTTTGGGTGGCCTCTTGTTCTCCAACGTGCTGAGCGAGTTGATCACAGTATACATCGACGCGTTTCATACGAGCATCAATAAAAGCATGTTGTGCTGTTCCCAGTGCTAGTCCGCTTAAACCTTGCCTCATAGCTTCATACTCTTCCACGATTCTTTGACGGAGTTGGGCGACCTCACTCTGCGACATAGATGCATCTCCTCTTGACCAAGAAAAACAACGCGAAGTGTTTGATTACTCTATAAAATTTATCTCATATATGCGAGTAAACGCAAGCAGTTGCTGCTTTTTGCGTAAGAAAAGCGTAGATTCTTCATTATGCCGCTGCGTCGGTGTTATTCTCTTGCGTGCTCTTCTGGTTGCTAGCTGCGAAGTAGAGCACGCGGGGCTTAATGGTCCAGAGGCAGAGGAGGATGAGCAGGAGCGTGATGAGCAGGCTAATCAGGGTGAAGCCGAGCCAGGGAGCGACGTGCCAGCGCCCGATGGTGAGGGCAGAGGCATTTGCAGAGCTCGTACCCAATCCATATCCAGGACCATAGCCTGAACCAAGAAAATATAAGAAAGCGAGCGGTGATGTGGTGATGTCGCTGGGATAGGTGTTGGTGAGTGCCACTAGCGGATTGCCGGCAAATAAGATTCTTGCCTGGGCCGGATACAACTGCAAGAAGCGCATACCTCCCGAAGAGGAGAAGAGGACGATCGAAATGATGAGCGGCAGAAACATCCATAGCAGGCTGATCAGATAGGCAATCGCCGTTGAAATCGATGGTCGCTTAAAGACCGTTGAGCAGAAGATGCCAACGCTCCCAAGCAGAAACGTAGTTGCCACAAAGACGACCATTGCATTTATGACTTGCACTGGACTAATTCCTCCAAAGAAGAAGACCAGGCTGAAGAGTGGTATCGAGGCACAAATAAGCAACAGCGCATTCATCAATCCGGCAGCGAGCTTGCCCGTCACAAGTGAGAATGCCGAAAGCCGAGAGCACAGAAGCAAATCATACGTCTGCCGCTCTTTTTCACCGTTGACCGCCGTAGCTGTAAAAGATGGCGTGATTAAAACAAGTAAGAGGAGCTGTACGAGTGAAAGGATAGTATAGAGACTTGTGCCGACACTGCTCAGACCACTATTCACCGTGCTACTATAATTGCTATTGTTGCTGAGATAGAACCACCCTAATAGGCCCATCAGGAGAATGTAAATAATGATAACCCACATCGTACGCTCCCGCCGCAGACGCAAGCGCAATTCTTTTGTGAGCAGAGCAAAAAATGTCATGCCAGCCCTATTCCTTTCATCGTCTTCTCAGTCACCGTGTGCACATCTTCTATCCACAACTCTAAAATCCATTGCGTTTCAACTTTATTTATAGCACATTCGTCTCGTCCTTGCTTGTCACACAAAAAAAGAAGCAAACTTCCTTCGCGTGCACACGAGGGAGGTTTACTTCTTACCCTTTACGTCGCTTAGTAGCGGTATCCTATGTCTACCTGGCTCTGAGAAACGCTCCAATCTTGATTGAATGTTTGCTGAAGCGTAGAGATAATCTGTGGATCTGATAGGAGCAGACCCAATTCCCGGTTGCTATCGAGTGAGGTGGTAGAAAAATTTTCGGAGCCGACAAAGGCTTGCTTTCCATCTACGACCAGCATTTTAGCATGCATGATCAGTTGAGGATCTTCTTTGACCTGTGCCCCTGCCGCCTTGATAGTCGCGATGCCGCTACTATTAGAGTCGGGCTGTGTCTGAGGTGTAGGCAGCACAACCTGAACCTGGATGCCGCGTTGCGCATTAGCAGCTATCGCCTGAGCTATATTCGTATCGTACAATTCCTCCGCCTCAATGATCAGCGACTTCTGCGCACTACTAATCAACGTCGTCAAATCGTTACGAGCATTAACCGGGCTGACGACCAGGTTGGCATCACTGAGCTGAACAGTACTGCGATCCCAGTCCGCGTTGAAAATGTCGATGACCCCCTTTACATCCTGGGGTACCGTATCGATGACTCCATACTCACGATTTTTCCCATTGAGCGCCGAGTAGGTGAAGTTGCTGGTCATGATAAAGGCTGTGTTCGCATCGATGATCATGCCTTTTTCATGTGTAATCTTAAAGCTGGGATTAGTAACCTCGGTACTTGCACCCGCAGCTTTTAACGCGTCCAGTGTGGGCTGCGGTGGTCCGCCTCCAAAGGGATTTGGTTCCAACATCACGCGCACATCCACGTGTCGCCCCGCCGCATCCTCCAACGCCTGAATGATATTCTTATCGGTCAATAGATACATCTCAAGCCAGACCGACTGATGAGCGTTGTTGATTGAGTCCAGGATAACTTGCTCGCCCGCAGCGGGCTCCACAAATAGCTGCAAGTTTCCTGTCCCCGTCGATGTTGTCGTTGGTGTAGCAACGTCAATAGGCGTGGATGTTGTCTGTACAGTTGAGATTGGCGTAAGTAATTGATGTCTGCGATAGTCGCTGAAGTGGGCTAATGCTTGCCCAGATTGAAACTGGATGAGTACGAAGAGTGTGGATGCAAGCAAAAGAGTTGCGACTACAGCTATATAGAGCACTCTTCCGCGTCCACGAAAGTGACGAAACATAAACTTCTCCCCTAAAATTTCTTATAGCCTTTTATAAATAACAATGCTAGTTTCTAGAACTAACATTTTGATTAAACCGAAAAAGAGGTAGTTTTAGAGGTAGTAACTAAAAATAGAAACAAAAAGAGACGACTTGAAATGATTTGAAACACTACAGTGGCACTTTACAAAGGCGACTTTTTCCCGGGAATTTGCCCAGAAACATGCCTCTGCAGAAAGAATCCTGCAAAGCCCCCTTTTTCCCGGGAATACTCCTGGGAACACTCCCGGGAGT
>JAABUQ010002159.1_pt1 | contig 39755 bp, 40 predicted proteins | sample 5560001 | NCBI WGS metagenome assembly JAABUQ01 (sample SAMN10711888, study PRJNA513371) | rock metagenome | isolation source: Antarctica rocks | place: Antarctica: Victoria Land, Finger Mt nord | collected 2015-12-18
AACACACAAGATATCACAATGTTTCCACCTCCCTGTTACCGTCATTCGAAAGGGCCTTTGCATATGACGTTCTCTGGAACAGACTCACAGAAGGTGTATAGAGTGGGATCTTCTCGTATCGCTCAGAACGCTCAAACTCATGTGAGAACGCTCAGAGAGGCTGAGTCCTATCTGACCCTGCTCCAACGGGAAGGCCCATCTCAGGTGAAGGGCCTTCAGCGGCTCCCACTCGTCCAAGAAGAGATACAGACAACGGGAACCTACTGGCAAACGTCGCACGAAGTGGCCTATGGTGCACGAGTGGCCTGGCGCAACTCCACACGCTGTATCGGCAGGCTGCATTGGAAGTCGCTCATCGTTCGTGACCTGCGACACCTCTCCACTGTAGACGAACTCTTTCACGCACTGGTCGATCACCTGAGAGGGGCAACGCATGGCGGGAGGATACAGCCGATGATCACGGTATTCGCCGCGCAGGAGCCTGAGCAGGAAGGGATACGTATTTGGAATCCGCAACTCATCCGCTATGCAGGCTATCAGCAGTCAGATGGCACTGTTGTCGGTGATCCACAGCAAGTCGCATTGACCACGGTCCTTCGTCGCCTGGGCTGGCGTGGTGGAGATGGAGGGCCATTTGACGTGCTCCCACTCGTCATCCACATGCCAGGCCAATCCCCAACGATCTTCGATCTCCCAGGCGATGTCGTGCTGGAGGTTCCACTCCGTCACCCCGATTTCTCGTGGTTTGCGGATTTGGGAGTGCGCTGGCATGCAGTACCGGTCATTTCCAACATGCGCCTCAACATAGGCGGAATTTCGTACCCGGCGGCCCCCTTTAACGGCTGGTACATGGGAACCGAGATTGGAAGGGACCTTGGTGATGAAGACCGATACAATCTGATCCCAACCATTGCACAGAAGTTGGGATTGAACACGAAGAAAGATCGCTCGTTGTGGCGGGATCAGGCACTGGTCGAACTGAATAAAGCCGTGCTCTCTTCCTACGACGAGCAAGGTGTCACCATCGTCGATCATCACACGGCTTCTCGCCAATTCTTACATCATCAGGAACGTGAACAGTGCGCTGGCCGGAAAACCTACGGTGATTGGGGCTGGCTCGTGCCGCCCCTCTCTGGGTCGCTCTCCCCCATTTTTCACCGTTCCTATCAGGATGACGACACACTCTCGCCAAATTTCCGGTACCAAGACACTCCTTGGGGGAAGGAGATTGATGAAACTCGATGAAAATGCACAAGGTATGATGTGGATGTTTCGTAGTAAGAGAGGACTCTGTTCGTATGCATGGCTTAATTTTTGTGACCTGGGAAAAATATGTGTCTGAGCGATTTGGCCCTTCGCTCCTGCACAGGTATCGCAGCTCGATAGGGGAAACGCCAGCGAGTGCTCCACTGGCGAGTCGTGTCTACAACGATGCAACGCTCCTGGCGGGAGTGGGGGAAGCACACAAACTGACGGGTTTCCCAGTAGACGTGCTTCTGCGGGAGTATGGGCGGTATTTCATCTTGAATGGCTTGACACGACACCTGTGTAGCTATCTCCTGGAGCAAGTTCACAGCGGGCGCGATCTCTTACTGTGCATGCGGCAGGCACATGCACAGATGAGACTGACCCCGGATGCACTGACGCCACCCCTCTTTGCGTATGAAGCCCTTCCTGGAGAGGGGAACGGTGCCTTGAGGCTGCTCTACGACAGCACGCGGCAGCTCTGCCCGCTGCTTGTGGGAGCAATCGAGGGGGCTGCCCAGCGCTATGATGAACAGGTTTCCATCATTGAGCGGACCTGTATGAGGTGGGGAGCATCCGTGTGCAGCTTTGATCTCCACTTTTCTTCAGCCACGGCGACGCTGCAGCATCCCCAGGAGACCACGCAGCAGAAAGCCCTGCGAGCACGTCAACAGCACCTCGCTGATCTCGTCCTGCAAGTGCTTCCCTCTGCCGACGGAGTGACCTGGGTAGAACTGCTTCAGCGCTTACGTTCTCTGAACGCCCCAGCAGACATGCTCAGACCAAGTACGATCTTAGAGGCGATTCATCACTTACAACATGCTGGGCTTGTCTCGAGTTCGTCACATCTTCCAGGTGATACCATGGATAAACGACGGTACTGGCGTGCGCCTGTCCTCGCAGGAAACGAGAGAGTGTTTTAGAAGGCAATCGAGGTTCCTCTAAGATGGCCTCATACAGACGCCGATGACACCAGGGGCAAGAGAGTTATAGGACTATTAGGCCAGCCAACATACATATACAACGTGAAGTCCTTGTTGAGAATGAAAAAGCGGTATGAAGCAATAAAAGATGCGAGCAATGGTCACTCCAGAAACCATTTGAGGCGAGCAAGAAAAAACGAAGCCTTTCTCAACTGGCTCGCGAAGGTGGTCGAGTGTTTAACATTGTAGATTTCATCGGCGGGCCTAACAGGCCAACCTGATGTGCAAGTTTTCTGTTTTAAGTATGCTTGACTCTTGACTCATAGAAGAGATTTTTAGGAGCAAGACGTGCTAACTTCTCTTCTCGCCTTGTGAGTCATCTGCTGAGATTAGTGCTTGAACCGTTGAATGTATCAAACCTCGCCACGGATGGTTTACATATCCTGGCAGTGACGTTGACTGATAGGTACAAATAAACTCTACATTTAGTTTCACTTACTCATCTCGTGTTGAATGAAATGGGACGCTGATTGTGACATGGGTTTTTGACACAAAAGCATCAGGTTATCCTAAACACGAATGAACATCCCAAATCCCGGTTCAGGTGGGCTTCTCACTGTGCCAAGAAACGGCCGGTTTTGCTACTCTTCAAGAGACCTTAAAAACCCATCGATTTCTGGCACATTTTCCTCAGCTTTTCTTGGGAATGCCGTATCTCTCAGAGCTGAGGATGCCCATTTGACGAATGTTCAAACTCGCCCTAGAATCAGTAGCTTAGAAGGGAAGCTAGCTCGGTGGGAAGCCAAAGGAAAATGAAGAGGTGAGAAAGATTGGAGAGGTGCGCGTTTTCAAAACAACAAAGCTGGCCCCACAAAAAAGACCAACTGTCATTTATCGGTTAAAAAAAGCCGTTTTCCAGATAAGGTGCCACAATGCCAAGCCCTCTCAGAGGATGAGTTCTCTCACATAATCTGGCACAACATTATGAAGACATCTTTTCCTGTTTGCCACTGCCCTTCTGTGTGACGTTTCGCATCTCATTCGCCAAGATAGATGGAAAATGCGCCAAGAAATGCTTCAAAATGGTCGCATTTTCCAGGAATCTCAGGTATACTTCCTCTAGAGAGAGCAGGAGATACGCGATTTCAGCATCTTTCAAGGGAAAACCGCCATGAAGATGACACCTGAAGCCTTTCATACCTGGAGCCAGCGCCTTCACTTGAGTTCTGAAACGGAGGTGCTCATTGCGTCCATCCGTTCTTCGCGTCCAGTGCGCCGGGTGAGCGGGCGAGCCGGGAATGTGACCGGACGCTATCCGAGTCCCAAAATGGGGGTGTCCATCCAGTTTGAAAGTGACCATGTGGAGTTTTGGGCCATTTACGGCATGGAACGAGATGAGGATGTTCTGGAGTTTTACGATCAAGCTTCGCGCATCCCGCTCAGCTATCGTGCCAAATCGGGTCGGCGAACCACGCAATGGCATACCCCGGACTTCTTTGTGCTCCGCCGTGAATCCGCAGGCTGGGAGGAATGGAAGCAGGAACACGCGCTTGATCCTCTGGCCAAAACACAGCCCGCCCGCTATCAACTTGCTGGAACTGGGCAATGGCATTGCCCTCCTGGAGAGGCATATGCCGAGCAATTTGGGTTGACCTATCGCTTGCGGTCTTCCGCCGAGTTCCATCCTCCTGCGATTCAAAATCTGAAATTTTTACAGGATTTCTGGGCGCACGAGGTTCCTCCCAACCCGGAGCAAGAAGCGCTCGCCCTCGCGCATATTCAGACTCATCCAGGTATTTCCCTCAGTGAGCTTCTCGCAACCTATCCTGATCTTCCCGTCGATGTCATCTGGGTGCTGCTTTCCACGCGTCGGGCCTTCACCGACCTTGCCGCGACCCTCCTCATGCGCCATGACCACGTGATCCTTTTTGCCGAGGAGTGGCAGGTTTCACAGGAATATCAGGAGAAGCTTGCCCAGATCTCTGCTCCTTTGCCCGATGCACCGGTGGCCTGGGATGGACGGCTCTGGAGGATTGAGGGATGGGGAGAAATGGTCCACTTGCGGCCAGAAGTTGGCGAGCCGTTCGCTTTGGCGCTTGCCGAGTTTGAATATCTGAAGCAGGAAGGCTCCCTCTGGGTCGTAGGTTCGGCCTCTCCCTCTCCTATGACGCCAGAAGTTCGTCAACTGCTTGCCCAGGCGAGTTCGAGAGCACAGAGAGAAGCTAACCGGCGCATGACCCACATGCTCGCCTACGCGCGCGGGGAAACGACCACTGCTCCAAGGCGCTCGATTCAACGGTGGTGGAAGGCGTACCAGCAAGCCATTGATCAGTATGGCTCTGGCTATGTCGGCTTGCTCGATCGGGTGGCGGCTCGGGGGAACCGGAATCAGCGGATCGACCCAGCCTCTCTGGACCTGCTGGAAGCCATGTTGCGCACCCACTACGCCGCTCCTGTCGGCAGAAGCGCGGCTGCGGTCTATCGCCTGTACCGGGAACAGTGTCAACACCAGGGGCTTCCTCCAGTGAGCCAGCAAACCTTCTACCGGGTGCGAGCTCGTTTTACCACCAATGAGGTGGTGGCCACGCGCCGTGGCACGCGCGCTGCCTATGCTGAACAACCGTTTGCCTGGCTCGATCAAACGACTCCTCGTCATGGGGAACGCCCTTTTGCCCTCGCACACTTGGATCATACGGAGCTGGATATTGTGCTGGTTTCTTCGCTCACCGACAAGCCACTTGGCAAGCCCTGGGCCACCTTTCTGACCGATGCCTACAGTCGACGCGTGCTGGCGTGCTATGTGACCTACGATCCTCCCAGTTATCGGTCCGTCATGATGGCTCTGCGGATCTGCGTGCAGCGCCATCAGCGTTTGCCGCAGGAGTGTTTTGTGGATCGCGGCCCCGAGTTTGGGAGCGTCTACTTTGAGACGCTGCTCACTCGCTACTTCGTCACGAAAAAAGACCGTCCGACGGCGCAACCGCGCATGGGGTCTGTCATTGAGCGGCTCTTTGGGACCGCCACGACCCAACTGCTCCAGCAATTGTCTGGGAATACCCAGGCAACCAAGCGCCCGCGTCAGATGACACGGGAAGTCGATCCTCGACGCTTGGCGGTCTGGACCCTGGAACGATTTTCGGCGCACTTGTGTCAATATGTCTACGAGGTGTATGATCAGATGGACCATCCTGCTCTGGGCCAAAGTCCTCGCGAGGCGTTTGCCCAAGGAATCCAACTGGCAGGGATGCGCATGCATCGCCTGATCCCCTATTCAGAGGAGTTTCTCATTCTCACCTGTCCTACGATACGCGCGAACTCGGCGAAGCTCGATGCGGCGCGTGGGGTCGTCGTCAATGGATTGCGTTACTACCACCCGCTGATGCGTTTCTCAAGAGAGGCAGGCAAGCGCGTCGAGGTGCGGTACGAGCCTTTTGATATGAGCCTGGCCTATGCCTTTGTCGATGGACAATGGTTGACCTGTACAGCGGATGCCTTTCTTCAGGCGCAGGGGCGCTCGGAACGAGAATGGGAACTCATCCTGGATGAATGGCGTGAACAGCAACGAGCTCATCACCGTAAGCGGGTGAGTCTAGATAGCTCACGGCTGGCGGCGTTTCTGGAAGAGGTTCTGACTGAGGAGGCGCTGCTCTCTCAACAACAGCGCGATCTGGAAGGGGTGTCCATCCGCGAGGCGATCATTGGCCAGCCGATGTCGGGAGGTCTCCAACCGGACCCCGCCGATGAGGAGAGCGACGACGAGGTGGATCTGAGGCGCATTCCGACGCTTGAGGAGTATTGCTAACATGGCACAGTTAACCGCAGAAGCCAGAGCACGCTTAGATGCCTTTAAAGCCGTCACCGTGAAGCACGAACATCTGACGCGCGTTGATGAGCAGCTATCCCTGTGGGTGGAAGAGCATACCGATGCCACCCATGTGCTGCTGTGTGGACCAGGTGGCGTGGGAAAGTCGAAAGCACTGGGCGTGGTCGCCGAACGCTGGAACCGAGAGGAGTCCGATCGCTTCATCGTGCCAATCCTCTTGCTGGAGCCGATTCCACCGGATCAGGGACCCCACCTGCGGCTCGATTACTACTGGCAAATCATCGAGGCACTCAAAGAGCATCTGCTGGTGAAAGAATTGGTGGGGAGTGTGACCCACCTCATGGCTGCGCCTAAGGCGACCCGCTCCAAACTTGGGGCAATCGATTGGCTCAAGATGCGTCAAGTGGCGGAGCAAGCGCTGATCCGGGCGCACGTCAAAGCAGTGTTCGCCGATGAGTGACACCGCCTGATGCAAGGGGATGGGAGTCACAGCGTGGATGAGCAACTGGAATGGTTGAAATCGTTAAGTAATCGCACCCAGGTGTTACATGTGCTGGCTGGCCCCTACGCCTTATTCGGGTTTCGCAATACCAGTGGACTACTGGCTCGGCGTGGTCGAGATATTCATTTCGCGCGCTACCATGTGGAGGACAAAGACGAACGCATCGCGTTTCTCGCTGCCCTCAAATATTTGCTGGAGCGGGTCCCGCTCGATGTCGAGGTGGATGCCTGGCTCAAACGCTGGCTGTGGTGGGCTGCTGGCTGTGGTGGGTGTATTGGGATCTTGAAAGACTGGCTGGTGGATGCCATCGCGGCAACCCTGGCGCAGAAAGGAACCTGCCTCACCGAGGAGGTTCTCACGCGAACCATGCCTCATCCGGCCCGACGACTCAGCCTGGAAATGGAGGCGCGTGCTGGCGAACATAAAGTGGCGCTCCACGATAGCGAGAGTGCCAAGCAGTTTCAGGCGCTGTTGAAAAAGCTTGGCAAGACAGCACACGGAAAAACAGAACCGACGCCTGAACGGGTGCCGATCCGCAGCAGGTTCCAGCACACCCACCTCTTCCACAGTTCTCTCCCAAACCAACTTCTCCTCGTGTGGGTCAACGCGCACCAGGACGTGATCCCGTTGGAGAAACGCACGATGGATCGGTACGAGCAAGTGCGAGATGCTCCTTTACTGAAATCATTGAGGTGACACGCGCTCAGATGGAAGAAACTGGTGTTTCCCGTTTTGAGTGTCCAGTGTGTCTGGCCGTGAGAGAGATCAAGCCAAAGGGAGACCGGGTGAGGTTTCCCTCGCATCCCAAACGCCTGACAACGATCCCAAATCAGGGAGCACGTTGGGTGAGGCGAGAAAGCGCCTGGAACCATTTCGACTCCTAAGTGCTATCCATTTTGGACGTGAAGCTGCGCAGAGAGAGGACGATGATGCAGAACTTGCCAACAGGCACCGTCACGTTGCTGTTCACCGATATCGTGGGGTCCACACATCTGCTCACCCACCTGGGTGAACGTTACACCCAGGTGCTCTCGGAATGCCGAGAGATTCTGCGCACCGCATTCGAACAATGGAACGGGAACGTCGTTGACACCCAGGGCGATGCCTTCTTCGTGGTCTTTGCCCGCGCCACCGACGCTGTCCACGCCGGGGTTGCGGCTCAACGCGCCTTTCCGTATGGTGCGGCAGTCCAGGTGCGCATGGGTTTGCACACCGGCGAGCCGCAGCGGACAGCTGAGGGCTACGTTGGCCTGGACGTGCATCGTGCTGCACGCGTGATGAGCGCCGGGTATGGGGGGCAGGTGCTGCTCTCCCAGACGACGTATTCCCTGGTGGAGCAGGACCTACCGGAGGAGGTATCCTTGCGTGATCTCGGGGAGCATCACCTCAAGGACCTGGGACGCCCCATGCGTCTCTTCCAACTGATGATCTCTGACCTGCCGGCCTCCTTCCCACCGCTGCACACGCTGGAGAGCTTCCCCAACAACCTGCCGGTCCAACCGACGCCGTTCCTGGGACGTGAGCACGAAGTGACAGCTCTCCGAGACCTGCTGTCTCGCTCTGACGTGCAGCTCGTGACACTGACCGGACCGGGTGGGACGGGCAAAACTCGCCTCGCCTTGCAGGTGGCGGCAGACATGAGCGATCGGTTCAAGAATGGGGTGTTTTTCGTGAACCTGGCTCCCATCAGTGATCCTGCCCTGGTCGTGCCAACCATTGCCGAGACGCTCGCCATTCGGGAAGGAAGTAGGCAGGCTCTCCTCGGCCGTCTCATGGAGGAGCTGCGGCAGCGGCAGATACTGCTGCTGCTGGATAACTTCGAGCAGGTGGTGAGCGCGGCAGAGCAGGTGGCGACCCTCCTGACTGGCTGCCATCAACTCAAGGCCCTGGTGACGAGCCGAGAAGTGCTCCATGTGCGAGCCGAGCACGAGTTCCCGGTGCCACCATTAGCCGTACCCGACCCTGATCACCTGCCCGATCTCGCGACGCTCTCGCATCAGGCAGCGGTCGCACTCTTCCTCCAGCAAGCTCAAGCAGTCAAGCCCCATTTCCAGTTGACAGACGCGAATGCCCGCGCCATCGCTGAGCTGTGTGCCCGCCTGGATGGGCTGCCTCTGGCTATTGAGTTGGCAGCGGCCCGCATGAAGCTGTTCTCCCCGCAGGCCCTGCTCGCCCGGTTGGGTCAGCGTCTCTCTGTCTTGACCAGCGCATTGCGGGATGTACCAGCTCGGCAGCAGACCTTGCGCAACACCATTGCCTGGAGCTACAACTTGTTAGATACCCGAGAGCAACGGCTCTTCCGGCGGCTCTCCGTCTACGCGGGAGGATGTACCCTGGAAGCGATCGAGGCGGTGTCTGGCGCGCTGGGAGACGAAGCAGGATCTGTCTTGGAGGGGGTGGCTTCCCTGCTCGACAAGAGCCTGCTGCACCAGCGCGAGATGGGACTGAGTGAACCACGTGTGGAGATGCTCGAAACGCTGCGTGCTTATGGGCTGGAGTCGCTCGAAGCAGTTGGGGAGATGGAGGCCACCCGCAAAGCCCACACCGAGTACTTTCTACGACTGGCGGAGGAAGCGGAGCTGGAACTGGCAGGTCACGCGCAAGAGTTCTGGTGTGAGCGCTTAGAACAGGAGCTTGACAACTTGCGTGCAGCACTGGTGTGGTGCCTGGAACGAGGAGAAGCCGGGCAGAGTATGGAGACGGCATTGCGCCTGTCTGGAGCGTTGGGACGGTTCTGGGACACCCGTGGTCATGTGAGTGAGGGGCGAGCCTTTCTCGAACGGGCGCTGGGAGGAAGCAAGGATGGAATAGCGCCCATGCATGTGAAAGCTCTCACGGCTGCTGCCTATCTGGCATATATCCAGGGCGACGATCATCGGGCAGAAGAGCTCTCCGAGGAGAGTCTGACACGCTGTCGGGAACTGGGAGACACGGCGAGCGCTGCTCGTTTCCTCCTGCTGCTGGGGATGATCGCCTGGAGGAGATATCACTTTGCCAGAGCCATCTCGCTGACCGAGGAGAGCCTGGCCCTCTTTAGAGAAGTGGGGGATAGGGGAGGGAGCGCCTGGTCGCTCAACAATCTGGCAGGTCTGGTCAGCTATCGAGGCGAGTTTGCCAGAGCCATCTCGCTGACCGAGGAGAGCCTGGCCCTCTTTAGAGAAGTGGGGGATAACGAAGGGAGAGCCTGGTCACTTGGGAGGTTGGCAGTTCTGCTGATGATCGGAAAGAACGATCAAGCAACAGGATGCACCCTGCTCGAAGAGAGCTTGGCCCTCAGTAGGGAGGGGAAGAACAAAGAGGGGATGATCAGGACACTCGGACTCTTAGGCCAGGTGGCCCTCCTACAGGGTGATGCAGTCAAAGCTCGCTCACTGCTGGAGGAAAGTCTCATGCTCGCCAGGGAGATAGGGTATGAGCACCTCGGCGAAGTGCTCATTGTGTTAGGGAGAGTGGCCGAGTGCCTCAGTGATGATGAGGCGGCGAAGGCTCGCTATGAGGAAAGCCTGTCCGCGGCCCGTGAGGTAGGCTCCTCGAACCTGCTTCCCCCTTACCTGGAAGGGTGGGCATGCATAATGGCGACATGGGGAGATGAAGCTGGGGCAGCACGGCTCTGGGGACTGGCAGAGACCCTGCGCGAAGCGATAGGCGCACCTATCTCGCCGGTCGAACGCGCAAGCTATGAACGTGCGGTGGCAGATGCATGCACCCGATTTGGGGGGCAAGCCTTTGCCCTCGCATGGGCCGAGGGGCGGATGATGACACTGGAGCAAGTTTTAGCCGCACAAACCTATGAAATGCTCTGGCCGGGCTGGTCCACACAAACCGATACGCTTGGATCAATCCTCAACCGGATGAAAAAATATGTGGTCTCGACCACGCTCGAAACCGCTCCCTGGAAAGAATCCACCATCATCAGAGAAAACGTGGTGGAAGAAATCACCAAACTGAAACAGCAGCCAGGCAAAGACATGATTATCGATGGCAGTGCCACGCTTGTCCAATCACTGATGGGAACGGATCTGATCGATGAGTATCGGTTCTTAGTTGTGCCCTACATCATGGGAAGAGGAAGGCGGTTCTTCCCAGATGGGACGCCTCCGACGAAGCTGCGGCTGGTCGAAAGCAAGATGGTCAGTGCCGGGACCCTTGCTCTGATCTACCAGCCGGACAAAAAATAACCGTCTGGGTTTTGCGGAAAATACCCTAGTATTCTCAACTAAGAACGACGAAGGAGAGAAGAGATGGCAAAGAAGGAACCGGTAGACGTGCGGAACCTCGATGGTTATGGTGCGCCGACCATTCCGTGGGATCGGGCGCGCGAGCGGTTTGAGGAGGATGCAGGCATCTCGCCAACCCATTGGCTGGCAACCGTGCGCCCAGATGGCAGGCCGCATGTCATGCCCGTCTGGACGGTCTGGTTGGATGGAGCCTTCTACTTTGTGGCAGGCACCACTACTCGCAAAGGGAAGAATCTCGCGCACAATGCGCACTGCGTTATCACCGTTGCCAGCAAAGGACTCGACCTGGCCGTCGAAGGCGAAGCCACAAAGGTGAGCGACGAGACCAGGCTCCAGCAGATAGCCGATGCCTATGCGGTGCAGGGGTGGCACCCCACGGTGCAGAGTGGCGTCTTCTCTGCCGATTACGGAGCGCCGAGTGCAGGTCCGCCCCCATACGACGTCTACGAAGTCGCTCCCGTGACCGTCTTCGGCCTGGGCACGGACGAACCCTACGGCGCGACCCGCTGGCGCTTCTAGCTAGCGGCGAAATCGTTCACCTTCCGTCAGGCGGATGCGCGCCTCTTGTGGGGATGCGCATCCCGTCTGGAGATGGTGCAAGTGAATGAACAGCTAGAAGGGAAGAGAGCATATGATCCTTATTACTGGTGGACTGGGCTTCATCGGTCTTCACACGGCACGCGCGCTCACGCAACACCATGTGACACGCATCCCAGAGGCCCTCCAGGAGGAGATCGGTTCTCGTCTGTTCATCGAACAGCTCGACGTGACGGATGCCAACGCATTCTTGAAGCTAGGTGAAAAATATCCCATCACCAGGATTCTCCACCTTGCAGTCAGTTGGACCAGGAACCCCGGGACCCATGCGCTGGAGCTGTTTGAGGACATCCAGGCCAACATGATCGGTCTCGTGAATGCACTTGAGGCGGCACAGGCATGGAAGGTCAAACGCATCCTGGTGGCGAGCACCCTGAACGTCTATGGCGATGAGAGAACTCTGCCCTGAAGTGAGGACCAACCGCTCCCATTGACGGCCTCGGAGTTCGTCTCAGCGTTCAAGAAGTGCAATGAAATCGTGGCCGACTACCTGGCCAGACAAACCGGGATCGAGTGCATCATGATGCGCTTTGGGGAGATCTATGGTCCGCTCAACCCCTGGAACTCCCTCCCAAGCATCCTGGTGCATGCAGCCGTGACAGGCACAAAGCCCAATCTTGCGCATGTGCTCGGTGGAGTCCAGGCTGGGGAGGGTTCTGACCGGTGCTATGTCAAGGATGCGGCCCAGGCAGTCGCGCTGTTACAGGGAGCCGAGACGCTGCATCATCGCGTCTACAATATTGCCACAGGGAGGCCGACAACGAATCAGGACCTTGTCGCTGCGATCAAGGAGATCATCCCTGAGGCTGTGATCGAGCTGCCATCGGAGGACAGGGAGGCCGAGCCAGCAGCAGTTCCGTACCAGGATATCACCCGACTCGTGCAGGACACGGGCTGCCACCCGCAGTTCACGACGCATCAAGCGATCTCCGACTATATCGCTTGGCTACGGGCCAGCAACGAGTATTCCGCTTGATGGTGGTAAATTGCTTAAATGTTGGGCACTTTTTGCGGGTCTGGCTCAAATCCAGTGAAAAAGCTGAATAACAGATCGCTCCACCGGCCAAGCCAGTGTTTCCACCGGGCTTTACATCTGTAGCTGGATGCTTTCCAGTTGGATGGAGCTTTTCTAGAATACAGAAGTAGGAGGTATAAGCTGTGAAGGTTCATAAAATAGACCATGTGGGTATCGTTGTCAACGACCTTGCTGCCGCTAAAGCGTTTTTTCTTGATTTTGGGCTTGAATTGCAGGGGGAAGGAATAGTGGAAGGCGAGTGGGTAGATAACGTGGTCGGGCTTCATGATGTGAAAGACGCCTATGCCATGTTGCGGACGCCCGACGGTGAGGCAACTATCGAGCTCATCCAGTTTTACAGGCCGACCGGCGAACAAGACATTCAGCGGCCTCTGGCAAATACTGTGGGTATCCGCCATATCGCATTTGTGGTTGAAGAGATTGAAGCAGTTGTTGCGAAGGTGAAAAAACAGGGTGCGGAAATGGTCGGCAGGATAGAGAACTATGAAGATACGTATAAGCTGTGCTACATTCGCGGGCCAGAAGGCATTATTTTAGAGCTGGCGGAACCAGTCAAATAAATGACCAGCGTCCGGCGGTATCTCGAAACGAACAGAGGTGTAACTCCCAACATTCTTATGGCGAAAATCCCACAATTATTCTGATGAGCAAATGTCTCTGGAGCGGATTTCCCACCAGAATACTTGTTGGAAAAGCACCAGTTTCATGTTGGGATTTACACTATTGCCTCACATAATTGTCAAAAATTACCATCATCGAATCTCAATATTTACACTCAGGAAAGGCCGAAAATGAGCTTTGCGTCAGATTATACGTGCATAAAATCATGCTATTTCCGAAGCAACTTCCAAGAGAGATGCGCCATTTTATACGAGAAAAACGAGCTGTTTCATCACTTCTGAACAGCGTTAAATAGATGAGGTAAGATGCAGCGCCAGTTTATGTGAGAGGCCAATCGGCTGAAGGTGCCTCTCAAGCCAATATGGGCAAGTTATTTGGGACAAATGCGCCGGGAATTATGTTAAATGACACCAACGATGCAGCTTCATTCACAAATGGAGCACAAAGTTTTCTCCATAAAAACAGACGAGGGTTCTTTGCATGATTTACACGAGCCACATCCCATCTCCTCCGCTCAACTCTTATATTGATGACCTCTATTACCTGGATGGTCCTGCACCCCATTCCCGTTTGAAAACGTTCCCTATACCATGCTTGCACTTGATGGTTAACTTCGGCCAAGCTTTCTCCGTGTCTACGTCGGATCAAGCCCAACCCTTTGCTACCTGCACGCAGAGTTGGTGGGTAGGAATGTTCAGCTCCTACCACATCGTCGATTGGCCATCCTCCGTCCACTTTTTCGGCATCCACTTTAAACCGGGGGGAGCCGCTCCATTCTTGCACCTTCCCCTTTCTGAATTACACAACCAGGTTGTAGCGCTGGATGCTCTCTGGGGGCACTTTGCCGCCGAACTACGGGAACGGCTCCATGACGCGCCGACTATCCCGGCAGGATTTGCCCTCTTCGAGCAGCTTCTGCTTGCTCGCCTCTCTTGGGCGCCGCAGGGTTTAGGTCTGGTGCAACATGCTCTTGGGGAGATTACCCACCATCGTGGCGCGCTGTCGATTCGCAAGCTCAGTGAGCAACTTGGGATCAGCCAGAACCATCTGAACACTCAGTTCAAGCGGCTCATCGGCATCTCCCCGAAGGAATTCGCGCGGCTTTCGCGTTTTTTCCATGTCCTGCGCTCGATTGATCCAATGCAGCCGGTTGATTGGACGCTCATTGCGCATCAGGCAGGTTTCTATGACCAATCACACTTCAACAAGGATTTTGTGACGTTGACTGGCTACAGCCCAACCGACTACTTGCGGTTGCGCCGCAGGCTCTGCGCTCAAAACCCACAACAGAGTCAGTCTCTCGGCCAACTGCCAATTGATTGAATTTTTACAAGTAGACGGACCACATCTTTTGATATGATAGACCTATCGTTTCCACGCACAGGCGTGCATCAAGAGGGCGGGGAAATTGGTATCTGGCTTTCCTTGTTTGTTTATTGAGCCAACAGGACGGGGAGAAGGAACCAATATGGCACGTCATCGTGGCAGAAGTACATGCGAGAAGAGAAGGAGAACCCGCATATGTCCGAGAATCATGTATCATCACAAATTTCCCCTTTTTCAGAGTACGCTCCTGGACCTCTGGTCGTCTGTGCGACGAACCCGCGCTATTTCACCGTTGCCTCCGACTCACCCGGTGAGCAGAAGGCGGTCTACCTGACCGGCTCACATATTTGGAACAACTTCCATGATGGGCTCGGTCCCGGCTTGGCCTGCTCCGCGGTGCCAGAACAGAACGATTACGGTGCGTACCTCACGTTTCTCAAGGAACATGGCCACAACTTTATCCGGCTGTGGCGCTGGGAGCACTTCAAGTCCCAGGCAGTCGGAGGCGGGTTCCATCTGTGTATGACGCCACAGCCGTGGCAAAGAACCGGCCCTGGTGCAGCAAAAGACGGCAAGCCGAAGTTCGATCTCTCCAGATTCGACGATGCCTACTTCGACCGGCTCCGTGAGCGTGTGATTGCTGCGGGCAAGCAAGGCATCTATGTCGCAGTCATGTTCTTCGATGGCTGGGGGCTTCACCTGGGCCCGCCACCTGACAACGTCGAGGGCCATCCCTTCCACACGGCCAACAACATCAACGGGATCTCGATCACCTCCATCGTTGATTGCCAGGTGCTTCCACTCGATCCACGTGTCCAGGAGTTGCAGGAGGCATACCTCCGTAAGGTCGTCGATACCGTTGCTGATCTGCCCAACGTTCTCTACGAGGTCGCCAACGAATCGTCGGGTGGTGGGGCCGTCGACGAGAGCTTCGTGGATGCGCTGGGATTGACGGAGGCGACAGAGTGGGGCGACTCCACCGCGTGGCAATTCTGGGTAATTGATTTCGTCAGGCGCTACGAGCAGCAACAGGGATATGACAAGCATTGCATTGGCATGACGATGCAGTATCCCGTCCCGGATCAAAGGAAGGTCAACGACGTGCTCTGGAGCAGCCCAGCAGACTGGATTTCGCCGGGCTACGATGATGAGATCCCCAACGGTCGATGGGTTACGAATCCGCCCGAAAATCAGGGAAGGAAGGTGGTGTTCAGTGATACAGATCACTACGCCCCAGGTGGAGGCGACGCGTTCTGGGCCTGGAAATCTTTTCTGCGCGGCCATCATCCGATCCTGATGGACTACGGGATCATTGATGTCGTTCATCCGCTTGATCCGGAGCTTGGCGCTCCCTCCTACGAGTCACTGGAACCAGCTCGCTATGCGATGGGCGATACGTTGCGCTTTGCCTCGCGCATGCGACTGATTGCGATGGCGCCGCACTCCGACCTCAGCTCAACCAGCTACGCCCTCGCCGACCCTGGCAAAGAATACCTGGTGCTCCAGCCCACTGAGGCGCTCTCTCCATTCACGGTGACGTTGGAGCCGGGCAGCTACATGCTCGGGTGGTTTAGCGTCACCAGCCGCCAGACGGTATCTGATGGCGAGGTGTTCGTTGAGAGATCGGAGGCAATCACCTTCACTCCAAAGACCACCATGACTGGTCCATGTGTCCTGTATCTCAAGCGACGCGAATGCTGAGCAGTTCCTGCGAGCCGTGCAGCTCGTCCCGTCATGGGGATGAGCGCGGACGTTCTCGCTGTCCGTGCCGCAACAACGGTATCGCCGGGGATCACGAGCCAATGGCTCAGACGAATGAAACGCTCGTCTAAAGAGCGCTGAGCCGGTTTGACCGAATTGAGCACTCGCAAAAACAGAAGGAGTAGGAATGATGAATGAGCGTGCTGAACGACCACTTCAACCAACCAGCTCGCTGAAACAGTTTGAGATCCTGGTTGGGGAATGGAAGATGGTAGGAACCCATCCTGCTTTACCTTCCGCAGTGCAGGGGCATTCTTCTTTCGAATGGCTGGTGGATGGGGCCCTGCTGCTCTGGCATTTTGATTGGCAACCCGGTGACATTCCCAGCGCCCTGAGTGTCATCGGTCATGATGACTCGGTTGAAACGTGTTCCATGCTCTATTCTGATGAGCGGGGGGTTGCCAGGATCTATCAGATGAGTCTCTCTGGCGGCGTGTGGAAGATGTGGAGAGAGGCGCTGGGCTTCTCACAACGCATGACTGCTACCTTCAGCGAGGATGGAAACACCATTGCTTGGCATGGAGAGCTGTCGCGCGATGGGTCAAGCTGGGAACAGGACCTGGATGTGACCTATACGAGAAAGCTATAAAAGGGGTCTGCGGAACGAAGTTTTCTATTATCGTCTTACTCAATCATGACAAGGAAGTGACACCATGAGTGAAAATACCAAGCTCGCGCAAGCGATCCTTTCTCACCTGCCCTATATCACGCTGGCAACCGCCACAAAAGATGGGGTCCCCTGGAATGCCCCCGTCTGGGCAGCCTTTGATGAGGCTTACCACTTCTTCTGGGTCTCAGCAAAATACGCTCGTCATTCCCAAAACATCAGAGCGAACCCTCGCATTGCCATTGTGGTGTATGACTCGACTGTTCTCCCAAACACCGGAAAAGGGGTCTATATGGAGGCCAGGACATATGAGTTGACCGATGAGCACGAATGCAGAGAGGCATTAGCCTGTTTGCAACGCCGAGGATGGGAACATCCCCCTTCTGTAGACATGGTCGTTGGGGCAACCTTGCGCGGGGTCTATAAGGCGGTTCCAGAGAAAATATGGATAAGCGCTGATGATGAGCATGGGCTTGATGGTCGGGTGGAGGTTGACGTGCTCTCGATATGACCCAGGTGCGCGAGACGAAGGAGACCCTCCTCCTCTCGCAAGAAACCAACGGTTTCAAGACACTATTGTAAGCAAGCGGCATCAGCCTGGATGCTGACGATTGGAGGAAAGTATGACTTCCGTTCCCTCACCACATGAGCTGCTCGCGACGAGTCGTCAAACGCTCTTCGCGATCTTGAACGTTCACGTCTGTCCAGTCTGCGACACCCGGCTGCGCGATCTCCAGGTTCATGCCATCGAACTGGAGAGAGAACGAGTGCGCCTGGGCAAGCTGCTCCACCAGCAGGCGATGGAACGTGAGACACTCGTTGCGTTCTGTGAACAGATGAAGGCCCTCATCAAAGAGACCAATGCCTTCTGTGAGGAGTGCAAAGGCAACTGGAATCTCCTGCTCCTCCAAGCAGACTCTTTTGAAGCCTTCGTCATGCAACCACCTGCATCGTTGCATCATTCGTAACGCGCCAGGCTGATGACGAAAGAGAAAGAAACATTCATGACCCAACTCGCCACAACTCAGAATAAGAGCTTGGCCCTGCACACTGAGATGATCCAACCGTGGATAAACGTGATTGGGCAAGTCGCGCCTTCTTCTAAGCAAAGCTACACCCTCAGTGCCGTTACCTTTCACGCCTGGCTCCTCGATCATCAGCACACGCTAGAGACAGTGGACCGCTCCGGCATGATTGCCTATAGAGATTTTCTGGCCGCGCGTCATGCAAAGGCGACGGCTGCGCGAAAGTGGTCTGTCGCCAGCCAGCTGCTCCGTGAGTGCCAGGCACTCAAACAACGTGGAGATTATCCGGCGGCCAACCTGCGCGGCTTCAAAGTCGATGATGCTTCACCACATATCGCTCTCTCACACAAAGAGGCCCGCGAGCTGTTGGCGGCCATTGATACAACAACACTCAAGGGCAAGCGAGATTACACGATGATGCACTTGCTCATTCGCACTGGTATCCGGCGAGCCGAATGTGCTGCCCTCAATCTCAATGACTTTGTGCGCGAGCAGGGGCATACCATTATGACTATCCGGCATGGCAAAGGCGATCAGCGGCGCAAGGTGAAGGTGCCGGTGGAGGTGTTCCGCACTATCGAGGTCTATATTGACGCGCTGCGGCAGTATCAGGCAGTGACGATGGAGTACAAACTCGCCGATCTGGAGCAAGACACGGGCCTGGATGATGAGCAAAAAGACGCCAAACGGCACGCCATATGTGAGCAACACACGCTCTCTGTCGATTCACCACTCTTTGTTGGCTTTGACCGGGGGCAGCACCCAACGCTTGAACGTCTCACCACGAAAACCATTGAGCGCATCGTCGCTGTCTGTGGAAAGGCAATTGATCATCCAGACTTGACGCCGCACGATCCGCGAACCACCTTTAACACATTATCGAAAAAGGGTGGGGCAACGTTGGAGCAACGTCAACACACAATGGGGCACAAGCGACCGGAGACGACGCAACGCTATGACCGCGACAAAGATAATTTGGATGATAGTGCTGTGGATTATATTAAGCTGTAACTGCACCCACAAAGATTCGAGATTTGCACTAGTACGTTACGGTTGCTATGGCATAGCTCAAATCAGTCGGTTTATAATAAACACATTGCTCTAGGCTACAGCATCGAGAGAAGCAATACTCATCGCCAACAAAGATACTTCTATGGCTACAGGAAAAGGGGTAATCATGATGATTACCCATGAAGAGGAGGTCAGATGGACAACGAACACGAAAATCAGAACCCCACAGACCAGGAGCCAAATATGAGTACAGATGATGAAGTTGTACTCGAAGAGCAAGTCAGCCGTCAAGAACTCATCCCATTTTTCGGTGATGAATTGGCTGCCGCCATGACCCCTTCTGGCGTCATCTATATTGGCATCCCTGGTATATGCAAGGCATTTGGTTTGAATGCCCAACCTCAAGTGTTACGCATTCGACGAACAAAGTCTTTATTTCGCGGACTTCGGCGTATGCCTCTCCTTGCCAAGCGAGGTGGTTTCCAACCAACGTATTGTCTCCGGGTTGATAAAGTGGCGCTGTGGATCGGTGGTATTGAAACGAGCCGTATGCAAAACGAGGAGTTTCAGGCCAAAGTGGATGCCTACCAGGAGGAACTTGCGCCTGCAGCTACTCAGGTATTTATGCGCTTCGTGGGATTAAGCACCTCACAAATCATTCCCACACAAGACCCACTCATCCTAGCACTCGCCGAGCAAATTGATACGCTGACCGATATCGCTGGCTTTTTACGCGAGCATATGGAATCTCTCCTCGAAGCACAGGGGCAGGTCTCTATGCAGCTTCAGCAAGCAGTACAGTTATTGGAGGGGCTAGCTGGTCGCCAAGACACCACGGAAAAACAGGTGGCAAAGATTGATGAACGAACCAAGCGATTGACGCCACAGCATACACGCCAAGTGCAAGCTGCTGTCGAGCGTATTGCAGTAGCCGCTACGAAGCAATCACCGCAACTCTCGCTCGCTCAAGCGCATGCGTTCATCTACGGGCGTCTCAAATCACGTTTTCAGGTAGGAAGTTACAAAGAGACACCGGACGAGCGTTTCAATGAGTTGATGACCTATCTACGCGATGAGCTACGCAAGATTACCGGCGGCGAAGGGCCAGTACAGGAAGGTCTATTTGAACGGTCCGAAGGGTAAGGGCAACGTTGCCGAAACGTTGCTCTTACCCTTCAGAAAGGTTTACTGTTTTAACAAGTCCTCATCTTCATCGATATTTCACACCGGTAGTATTCCTAGCTGTGCTGGTGCTTGGTCTACATAAGGTATTTCTTAGTCATTCCACTCCATGAGAGAATGAACTAATTATAATTTATCTTATCCACACGAATTGAGAGCTTCCCTACATCTAAGAAGCAGTACAGGTTTGTATCGGGACGATTATTCTCTCCTTCAAGCGTCTTCCCAATCTGGTCTCTGGTGAACTCATTCAGCGAACAAACAGCCGTACAGGTAATGCTGGTATGACTTTGAGGTTGAGCTTCAACGATATGACTCACACTCAGAATATCAAGTGAAAAGCGAGAAGCAAGTATACAGACAACATCATTAATACCATCAACCAAGCCACTATAAGGCTCGTAACGTCCCACTTCCGAGTGATAGCGAAGTTCCATGAGGAGTGTTTTCAATGGGTTCATCCTTCCCTTTTGAATACAAGCAATCTGCTACTTGGGGTTTGCCCATGACAGGAACAGGAAGTCGGAAGAGGAACATAGCCCTTCTGGGCTAGAAGAGAAAGAAAAAGGCTTCTCTCGCTCAAACAACACATCAGTACCAGAAAAAAGAGGAGAAGCCTTCTGTTCATCTTGCACAGCAATCATACTGACAACAACCGCGAGGAGAAACACGAGAGGAGTTGTCTGCTCTCCGTCTCAAAAACCTCAAAAACCCAGGTTTGCTCCTCTTTTCAACAGGCCAGTTAGCCCATTAGTCCTGTTTCTTCTTCCGACTTCCTGTTCCTGTCATGGGCAAACCCCTACTTTAACAAATCTTCTCCCTCATCAGTATCCCACATCGGCAGCACTCCTGGTTGTGACGGGGCCTGCTGCATCTGGTCCACATCAGGAAAAGAGAAAGGCAACGTTTCATCAACATCAACGCTCGTTTGCGCTGGAGAAGTTCTTGGCGGTAATTGCGGGACAGACGGCGACGTTTTCGACTGCACTGATACCGCTGGCTTTGTACTGGCCTTTCCTCCAGAGGATGAACCCTTGCCCTTGTTCCCCTTCTTTCCTTGTTGTGCTGAAGAAGCAGATGGTGGCACCGCGTCCACGATCTTCGGGCCACTGGGCTGTCGTCTCCTGAACGGCGAGGGTTCTTCTTTCGCCTGATGCGCTAGCTCATCATAGCGACGCTCTAAACGCACCGGATCAACCTCAAGCCTGGCAACACGCACACGCTCGTACTCACCCGGCCCGATGACAAATGTTTCGCCCTTCCCTAGGGCAAGCACATCGTTGGGATCGATCTTTAGCACTTCACGCATACGCGACGTTCCATCACCTGTCGCCATACCCGAACTATCTATACGATAATTCTGCTCCGGTACCATTTCTGTCCCAGCTCTTCTAAGCACTTCTTCTGCATCTTCACTACGATGCACAATCTTGATCGCAGCATTGCCGAGCACACGCTTGACTTCATCCCAAGCACCAGGGCGGTGGGCAAGACCACTTGGCTCCTGAGATGAAACCAGAACACTTACATTACGAAAGCGAACGCGCTCGAACGCTTTGAAGATGGGTACGTTCAGTGCTCCAACTTCATCAAACACAAACATCGTCCGGCGACTCAACGACTTACGCGTAGCATAATTGACGAAATCAGCAAGGAGATAACGGCCAAGTCCGTCCACCAGGTCTGGAAGTGCTAAACCATCCAGGAGAATATATGCAGCATCACAATCATCGTAGGCCCAGGTTCCATCAAGCTTGCCATGCAGTTTCGCAAAAAAAGCGCGATAGTGCCCATAGGTGCTAAGTGCTTCCTGTGGTCGTTCTAGCACCATTTCAAGGTAGCCGAGTTGCTCAGGATAGCCTTGATATGCGTTGTACAGCACGCCATTCGTGAGGAGAAGTCGCTCAAGCAGGTCTCGACTGCTTCTAGGTGGGCCACCCGGCATATTCACAACCATCTCTAAAAGATTTTCGCGCACGGTTTGATAGTGCTGTTGACCAGCATTCGTGACTTCGGCGACGTTATCAATAGAAAGTAGCCGCGAAAGTATCGCATCACGCGTGCCTTGCCATCCATTATAGGCTTCAGAAGGAAACATTTTGACGTTGGTAACTCCCGCATCTTCCATAGCAAGGAGAAATTTGGCAGCGTTTTTATAATCGCCCTTCGCGTCAACGAAAATCACTTGCCATTTCAGAATTTTTGCAGCACCTATAGCAAGACGAAGGAGCGTTTCCGATTTGCCATAGCCAGATGATCCAATCACCACAGCATGGGAAATGAGGAACTCCAGAGGCAAACAAAAGAAGCGGTTTTTAATCCATTGTATAAGTGTACCCACGACTGGTATACCCAAAACGAGGGCAGACTCCTTATCAATCGTCATCACATCAGGAACGTTCTTGCGCGTCAACATATGTTCGGCAACTTTATTCGCCTGGCGCGTAGCCGCGAGTTGCTGTTGCTTCTGTTCTTTGGCTAATTGCGCGACGGTCTTGGGACGAGCCATCTCGTATACAGCCCCGAAACAGAGCGCACATGGAGCGAGAAGCATATCCATGAACCACACAGTGAGAAGTTCGCGGCTTAGACGCCAGTAATCCCATTGCCAATTGTGGTGTAATCCTCGCACAAAGTCCACAACAAGGATAAGATAGGGCTGCCCCGGTCGCGCAAGCGACCAGTAGAAATGATAAAAGAGTACGAAACCGATCACGGCGGAAGCAGCAATGATACACCAATCACGCCGTGGGTGGGTAGAGTTTTTGAGAACGAAGGGACTGCCAAAAAGACCAACAAGCAGAAGAGGCAATACAGTGACAGCAAGTAAAACAACAAGTATCTTTAATAAGATGTCGCCGACCATCTCAAGAAGAGTAGGAGAGTGGTACGAACGCGCATCGTAGTTAGAACTCATAGATGTTACCTCATTTCCAGAAGACCAGGGCTAGAAGTACTTCCCCTACGATGTCAATAAACCCAACCACTCTTCACACAAAACCTTCCCTCTATAGGGACAATTCTTTTTCTCATTTACGAATATGGACGAACAAAGTTTCAAATCGTCACCATCCAGGCGCGTTACGTTTTGCAGATACACCAAGAGTGTGTCTTGTAACATGCTGGGTCTCCCGAACTTTTGATGATTCAGGAAAACACTGCTTGCTTGTTGACAAATGGAGGGCTATTGAGTAAGCTTGTAGAGCGGCTTGAGCAAAACAGAGAAGTTTGCAAAAACTGTCAAAAATCCTCTCATAGCTCCTCAACCTGGAATCATCAAAAGTTCGGGAGACCCAACATGCTTTACGCCGTTGGGGACTCCAAATTGGCGAACGATGAATGTCCAAATGGGCTACGATTCCCTCAAACTCTTGCCAAGAGGAAGGAGGTCGAATACGCTTGAAGCAGCATTGTCCATCGGGAGGCAGCGCAGATGCCAGCACCGAAACGAACTCGCCGAGAGCGAACGGAGACATGGGAGAGCATTCAACAATGGACCCTCTGGCCTGAGCAAGAATTGTATGAGCAGCTCAGGCCCAAATCTAGACTGAGAAATAGACCTACTCACAACGTAAACAACGAATCAGTAATGAACCTTGTTGTTCTTCGTGAAAACACATATCCCTATCACTTTTTTGATGAAAGGAATGTAGATCATGAAGGTACAACGAGTACGCCTTCCTAACACCGATCAGATCCATTGGATCGTGCTTGACGATGAGTTTGTCCCAATTCAACCCATTTGCTCCTACCTCACCTTTCTCGGCGACTTGGATCGAAGCCCCAATACGATCCGAGCCACAGCCCACCATTTAAAACTGTTCTGGCAATACCTTGGTGATGAGCAGATCACCTGGACAGAGATTGATGTGGCCAAGCTTGCAGCCTTCATCACCTGGCTCCGCCGCCAAGAACCCGAAGTCGTTTCCATTGGACACCAACAGGCCAGGCGCACCAACGCAACCATTGACCAGATCTTGGGAGCGGTCCACAGCTTTTACGATTTTCACATTCGTCTCAAAACGGTGTCTGAGCTTCCTTTGTACCAGCTCTCTGTGCCATACCGCCGACACTACAAACCGTTCCTGCATGGGATCGTGAAGGCGAAGCCAGAGCAGAGGAGGGTGGTTTCTGCCAAACGAGAGCACCGACACCCTAAGACACTGAAAGTTGAGCAGGTCGAGGCGCTCATTGATGCCTGCACACATATCAGAGATCGCTTTTTGCTCACGCTCCTTTTCCAGACGGGTATGAGGATAGGCCAGGTGCTCGGTCTCAAACATGCAGATCTGAGCGTAGAAGATGGTTCCATCCAGATTGTTCCTCGCGACGACAATCCTAATGGTGCGCGCGCGAAGACAAGGAATCCATACAGCATTCCGGCGTTGCCTGACGTGATGCAGCTCTACACAGATTATCTCATCGAGGATCTAGGCGCGCTGGAGGCTGATTCACTCCCGGATTTTGTGTTTGTGAATTTGTGGGAAGGAGAAATTGGGCGTCCCATGACCTACGAGGCAGTCATGTCGCTGGTCAAGCGCCTTTGCAAAAGAACAGGGATCAGCTTCACTCCACATATGCTCCGCCATACCAGAGCCACCCTCTGGATTCGCGGAAAACAAGTGTCGCTGGAAGAGGCGTCCAGTCTACTTGGGCATGCTAGTATTCAAACCACGCATGACACCTATGTTCACTTGACAGCTTCGGACCTGAGAGAAGCGCTTGCCAAAGAAGGAGAAAGTCATGCCAGCTAGCTCTAACTCCTGGTCAGAAGAGCGGCAGATGTCCTTGCAAGAGCAACTCCAAGGTCTCTTTGCATCCGATGCCTGGCGCGTCGGTCCTTCCCACAAGCCAGAAAAACAAAGCACCCTGGACTTCTCTCTTCTCCAGTCGAACTCACTCAAGATTGAGCTTAAATACGCTGTCAGCTACAAGTTCCAGCGCAAGGAGTGGGATCTAGAAGGGAGCAAGCACGAGAGGAATCGCCGTTGCTTACGTCTCATCAGCACTTGGCTCAATCGCGTCGCCCCAGGCGCGCAATCGTTGCTGGAGAAAAGCATGGCTCAGTGGGAACTCTCTTTGCGAACCTTCCTGATCGAAACGGGCCAGTTCAGGGTGGATCACCCTCCCAACAAGTATGTCAATGCTCAGCAAATCCTGGTGTATCACGAGGATCGAGAAAACGAGGTCATCCGCTGGTTTCGCCACATGTACAAGATTGTGGCTGATGCCTACGACGACCGACCCGAGGTTGAAAAAGATATCTGGGATATGCACAAAATGGGCCTAGAGATCAACCCGGCAAGCACGTCTCATCGTTTGAACTTTACGCGCATCTCCCAGCCCTGGCTTCGCGATCTCGCAAAAGAGTACATGCGCTACAACGTCGCAGTCCACAGTCCTGGTGATTGTCTCAAGAAGCTCGACACTCTGAATTCCTTTTCCAGATTTCTTGCGAGTGCGCATCCCCATCTGAGCATCTCTGAACTGAATCGGGCTCTCATCGTCGAATACATTGGGTATCTCCGGGAAAGCCAGGTCAGTGAAGCATGGGAATGCCAGGTCCTCGTTGCCCTGCGCACCATCCTTGAGACCAGTGCTTACCGCCTAGACAGGCACGACCTTCCCAAAGAGCGGCTGATCTTTGACGATGATCTGCCCAAGGAGAAAAAGACGTTGCCCAGAGAGATCCCAGAAGAGGTTCTGGTCCAGATCCGAGAACACCTGGAGACGCTTGACACCATGATGCTGCGCATGGTCACCATTTTGCTCGAATGTGGCCTGCGGATCAGCGAGCTCTGCACGCTCCCTTTTGATTGCCTCATGTGTGATGACAAACATGAGTGGTATCTGAAATTTTATCAGATGAAGCTCAAGCAAGAACATGTGATCCCCCTGGTCAATGAAACCGTTGTAGCCGTCATCCAGGCGCAACAAGAGGACACGCGCGCGCAATGGGGAGACAAGAGTCCTTACTTGTTCACCCGCCCGCTCAAGCGAGCTCGTGGTCAGCCACTGCCTTTTCTCGGGCTGACCTTCAGCAATCGGTTAAACCGATGGGCACTCGACAAAAACATCCGAGATCGCGATGGTCGTTTGTATCATCTGCAATCCCATCAGTTCAGACACTCGGTGGGCATGCGCCTGATCAATGATGATGTGCCCCTGGAAGTAATCCGGCGTCTTTTTGGCCATCACACGATGCGCATGACGCAGGTGTACGCTCGGATGCGAGCCGCGAAAGTCCGAGAATCGCTGGAGCGAGCAGCGCTCTCGCGCAAAACAGTCAATGCTGCCGGCCAAGTAGTTAAAGGCGATGCTCAGGCCAATGATCCAGAGGTTCAACTCGTGCGCAAGGGAATCCGTGGTCAAACCTTGCCTATCGGTGGCTGTGGACGGCTTGTCGTGCTTGGGGAGTGTAACTACGCGAACAAATGCGTTACCTGCCCCATGTGGTTGACCTCAACGGACGATCTACCTGCCCTCAAATCCTTTCATGAGCGAGCTGTTCGCTTGAGACAACGGGCGCAAGATGTCGGCAATCAGGTGGTGGTGCAACAACAAACGCATATCATTACGAACGTAACCGTCCGCCTCAAGAGCCTGGAAGAGCCGAAAGGAGATGGGGTGCTCGATCTTGATGAGATGCTGGCGCAATTGCGCATTGACCTGGCCGAGGCGAGAGCCGGGTTGGAAGAGGCGCAAACCGCAGGGCTGCTACTGGCAGCCAAACACCTGGAACGGGTTATCAGTGAGATCAAAGCTCGCCTCGCCGCTTTGGAGGGAACACATCAATGAAACAGCCAACCGCCGACGCCTTTGATCACCTGGTGGAACAGTACCTGGGTCTCGAATCACTGGAAGTGACCGAAGAACTCCTCAATCTCTGTGGGGCCAGCATCGATGCACGCGTGTTACCACTGCTCCGGCGGAGGCTGCACGAAGAGGAAGCGCAGCTTCCGCAGCTTGAGGCACGAGGCTATGTGCGTCTACGCGAGAAGGGCGAGCAGCTCGTCGCCAGCCTGCGATCTCTCATCGTCGCTTTGGAACAGGAGGAAGATGCATGACACAAAGTACGAAACAATGGGCACGTGATACTCGTGGATTGCGGGCCAACGCCCAAAGAAAAGCGGCAATCACAGAACAACGAGCGGAGGCGGCCCTCGCTCTGCTCATTCAAGAACAACGCCCCGTCACCTTCAAAGCCGTCGCTCAAACAGCGGGTATCTCGACAGCCTGGTTGTATGAGCATGAGGCCATCAAAGCGCGCATCATCCATTTGCGTGCGCAACAGATGCCGAAAGCCCAGGTCAAGATTCCTCCCAGGGAACAAGCCTCCTCTGCCTCCAAAGATGCAATGATCGCCGCTTTACGGCAACGCATCCAGAAGCTGGAGAAGGAGAACGGCGACCTCAAACGGCAAGTAGAGGTTGCCAATGGGCTGCTGTACCTGCAGGAAGGAGGAAAGATCCACCGATGAGAGGTATGCGACCAACGAACTACCAACAGAGGCGGAGTGTGTGTCTAGACATGTCCAGGCAAGCACGCGGAGGAAGGCAGTGACGACAGAATATGTCAATATCATGGAGGCAGCCCGGCGCTGTGGGGTCAGTGACAAAACGATCCGACGCTGGATTCATGCGCAGAAGCTTCCGGCCCGCTTTCCGTCCCCGAACCGCTATGAAATCGCGGTCTGCGACCTGGGGCCATTTTTACCTGGACATCTGCCTGGACAAGGCGAGGAATCGCTGGAGAGGCGGGTCGCCACTTTGGAGCAGCAGGTGCAGGCGTTAGAACGGCAGGTACAGCAGCTCCTCACGAGATCGGCGACATCTGGGACAGAGCGTCCATCCTCTCGGCGTTCGCGTGAGAGCACCACCGGCCCTTTACCCAGGAACCTCGTGTCCGTTCTCGCTTTTACTGAACTGCATCGGATACCGGAACAGAAGGTGCTCGCGCACATCGAGATCAGCCTGCTGCGCGTCCATCGGGGAACATGGACAGATCACGATGGGCAACTTGTGACATTGGCCTTGGATGCGAAAGAGCGGCAAGCATTTCACCATCTCTATCACGAGACGCCGTTCTTTGTTCCATGCAAGAGATGCCCGCACGCGCTACCTGGACACGTCTAGACAGACACGAAGGGCGACGGGATCTTGACACAACAGCTCCGCGCTTTGATCGACTGCGGCTGGGTGGCCTCTGGTGGTTGGGGCAGTCGAGGCACAAGCGCGGAGATCGCGGGCGTGACCTGGGAGCCGATGGGGTGGCCTCTGGTGGCTGGGGCAAGGCTCCCAGGTCTAAGACCGCGCTGGAAGAAAAGACACATCTGCGCCATTGGTCCTCACCTCTATTACTTTGTCCAAAGATATGTTACACTTACAGAACACAAAGAACTCCTCTTCTTTGTGAGTATATGTGCCGACGTAGACAACAAGGTGTGAAGCGGGATGAGTGGGTAGACGGTCTAGATTTGGGCCTATGCTGCTTTTTGGACAAACGGCTGGCGAACGAGCGAAAGAGACTGGTGCGGCTCCACGAACACTGTCTCGCAAAGCTAACGAGTTTGAACAGTATGGGATGCAAAGCCTCTTCGCATCCGAAGTAGTAGGCGGAGAGCGAGAAACCTCAAAAACGCTCCCCCAAGAGATTCACCAACTCATCGTGGACCTGCACATGGAATTACCTACCATGTCTTGGCGCGAAATTGCTGAGGTGTGCTACATTCGCTACGGCAGAAGGCCAGATCACAAGAGTGTCAAACATATAGCGACTGCTTCGCTGCCTCTGCGTTCCCTCAAAACGAGACGCTACCAGCCCTGGCACCTCATCCCTGATCCCGCCGAGCGCAAACTTGCAGTCGTCCGTTTGCACAGCGAGGGCTGGTCGATCACATCCATTGCTGAGTATATGCACGTCAGCCGACCTACCATTTACACCACACTTGAACGCTGGATGGAGGAAGGAGTCGCAGGACTCCCAGAGAAGTCGAAAGCCAGGAAGGGACTACGCAAGGTGACGCTCAAGGTCACGAATGAGGTGAGAAAGCTTCAGGAAAATCCCCTCCTCGGCAAGTTTCGCGTCCATACCGCGCTCTTACGCATGGGAATCGAGGTCAGTCCGGCGACCTGTGCTCGCATCATGGCTGCAAATCGGCAGCTCTACGGCCTCGAAAAACCGAAGCGCGAGGGACGCGCCAAGCTGGAGATGCCATTCAAAGCCTCGCGGCGCCACGAGTACTGGAGTGCCGATATTCGTTACGTTGAAGATCACCTGCTGCCAGACCCCAAGCCAGTGTATGTCATTACGATCTTCGAGAATTTTTCCAGGGCGGTTCTCTCCTCTGCCATCTCCGTGACCCAGAACCAGTGGGATTACCTTGCGGTCCTTGCTGATGCGATTCGTCGGTACGGGGCACCAGAAGCTCTTGTGACTGATGGGGGAGGGCAGTTTTACAGTTCTCAAGCCCTTCAACTCTACGACATGCTCGGTATTCGCAAGGAACGCATTGATGCAGGCCAGCCGTGGGAAAATTACGCGGAGACCTTGTTCTCAATTCAAAGAAGGCTTGCTGACCATGCATTCTCCAAGGCATACACATGGCCCCAGATGCAGCAGGCTCATCAGACGTGGTGGCACAACTACAATTCGGAACGTCACTACGCCCACCGCGAACGCCAGGACGGGCGACATACCCCCACTGAGGTCTTGCGTGGCATGTTGGGACGCACTTACCCTGAAGAGGTCCTCTCACGGGCATTGTACGCCACGCAGTTTACACGCCATCTGGACCGGCACGGATATCTGAAGTTCAAGCATTGGCGGTTTTTTGGAGAAAATGGGCTGGCCGGAGAAGAGGTTTCCGTCTGGGTCTATGAGGATACGCTCAAAGTAGAGCATCAGGCAACAACTCTTTCGTTGTATTCGGTTCGCCTGTCACCGGATCAGCGGCAGATCACTTCGGTCTCCAATGCTCGCCGCTTGGAGACGCATTTTCGTAGTCCGCAGCTTGACTTATCTAAGGGTAATAATAGTAGTGTCATCATAGTCTTCAACGAGAAGGAATAGCACCTTTTTCGCTGGTTCTTGACGACACAACGAAAGCCCTGTAAGATAGTCTTCAATGTCTATGACATAAAACAGTTAACTGGTTGATGAGGAAGTTGGAAGGGAAAACCATCATGCGTATCCAAGAAATTGTTACCCCACACCACCACCACAAGCGATATGTCGTTGTGGATGAGAGTGGGGATTTGATTGTTCCGGTTGTTCGCTACCTCAAATATCTCGATGCTATTGGCCGAGCACGAAATACCCTGCGTGCCTACGCTCAAAGCCTCTCGCTGTACTTTACCTACCTTACTCAACAAGAGCTTCATTACCAGGAAGTCACACTCGACACCGACTCATATGAGTGTTTACTTCTACGTGCAATAATCCCTGGAATAAAAAGCTGCATGAGCAGGAAAACAGGCTTGGTTTGAGCACACCATTCCCGCGTTGGCCCCGCTTGTATTCCAGAGGATACTGCACACAGATGACAAGGCTCATATGAGTCGATGTCTCACACTCGACGATCTGGGAGGATTTGTCCTCTGGCTCAAAAATCCTTACCATTCGCTCAAAGTGCTTCCGGTGCAGCCCGTTGCTCAAGCTCGTGCCAATACCACCATTAATGGATGCCTTACTGCCGTTTCAGGATTTTATGATTATCTCTGGCGTCAAGATGACCTGGCTTGCAATCTCAATGAGAAAACTCGAACCTATCTGCCAGCCAGGGCAAGGTCCTACAAGAGCTTTCTCCATCATATTGCCAGGGGGAAATTAGTAGAGAAGAACCTCCTGAAACAGCGCGTGCCGAGACGCGGGCAGCCAAAGACGCTCTCGAAAGAGCAGATCGAGACACTCGTGAATGCGTGTGAGAACCCTCGCGATCACTTGCTGCTGACGCTGCTTTACGAAAGTTCTCTCCGTATTGGAGAGTGCCTTGCCTTGTGGATCGAGGATGTGGATGTGGACGGACGCAAAATTCATGTGCGTGATCGTGGCCCGCTTGCCAATGATGCGGAAATCAAAACGCCTGCAAGTTGTCGAAGCGTTGATGTTTCAGACGAGTTGATCAATCAAATCCTTGACTACCTGGTCATCATCCATACCGATGAGGTAGAAACGAATCATTTGTTCATCAAGCTTCGAGGTGGCAATGCTGGCCAGCCGCTAGAGTATGCAGATATCAATGATCTTTTTCAACGGCTCAAGCGCAAAACAGGTATTGATGCCCACGCCCATCTCTTTCGTCACAGTTCCTTAACCAGTCTGGCGAAACATGGCATGCGTCCAGAGGTCCTCCGCGAACGCGCTGGACATGCCCAGTTCCAGTATACCTATCAGCTTTATGTTCATCCCAGTGCGGAAGAAATGCGAGAGGATTGGGAGCAGGCAGAGGAAAAACTCCAACTCAGCCGAACAGCACAAAGGAGAAATGTGCAATGACATCGCCTCTTTCTCTGGTCACAACCTCTCCAATTGAACCCATCGAGCAGGAATTCGCGAAAGATATCTGGGATGTTCGGCGCATTCCTGGAGTAAAGTACCCTGCACATCGAAGCGACAACACGCTGAACTTTACGCAAATTCCTCTCGCCTTTCGCGCTGAAGTAAAACGATACCTCAGATTCCGGCTCATTCAGCGTTCCTTTGCTGAATGCAGCATCGCCATACGCTTTCTTCGAACCTTCCTGGTATTCTTTGTTGCCTCTCACCCTACTGCAACTGACTTGCAACACTTAAAACGCGCTGATATTGAGACGTATCTGCTGCATCTGCAAGGAGCCGTTGGAACGACGAATCGTTACGGCAAACTCATCACGCGCAGTTACGTGTGGGACGCGGTTGCTCGCCTCCAGTATTTTTTAGAATACCTTGAGCACACCTCCAGTCCTGCGGGACCACTTTTGCCTGTGGGAAGACTTCTCTGGCTTGACGATAGAGGGAAAAGGGTACACCAGAGGGATCGAGAAATTAAGTATATCCCTGAACATGTCCTTGTTCAACTTGAACAACACATGCATCTGTTGCCTGCTCGTTTCCTTCCAATCGTCGTCATCTTACGCGCCTCTGGTTGGCGTATCTCTGATGTACTGAACCTTCGGTACGACACGTGCTTGGAACGCACCAACAACGGGTGGTGGCTTCGTGGGGATATTCAGAAAACAGATGTCCTCAACCACAAGGTTCCTATCTCAGATGAGATTGCTGCGCTCGTAACCACTCAATGCTTGCAGATCAGAGAGATGGTTTCTGTCGAGGACAATCCTCATCGATATCTCTTCCCTGCTACTACTCAGCAACGAAAAGGGCGTCCATTGGATTTTAGGCGCTGCCAACACTGGCTCAACAAATTGGCCCAAAACCAGGAAATTCGAGATGAAGCAGGAACTCTTTTTCACTTTAAGAACCACGCTTTTCGTCACACAAAAGCGGTGGAGTTGATCAACGCAGGGATGAGTTTGGTACACGTTCAGAAGTGGATGGCCCATCTCTCACCTGAGATGACCCTGGTCTACGCAAAGCTTCTCGACTCAACTATTCGAAAAGAATGGGAACAAGCATTTGCGAAGGGAGCAGTACGTATTGATGCACAAGGCCAACCAAAGGTTGTGAGTACAGAACAACTTGGCAGTGAACAGGAGATCGAATGGGAGCATATCCGTCGCAACCTGGATGCGGTTCGACTTGCCGATGGCTACTGCTTCAAACCGAAAAAGGCGAATTGTCCAACACAAGACTCACCTTGTTACACCTGCCGTCACTTCTGTACCACACCTGATTTCCTGCCGCAATTCGAGAAGCAAGAACGAGAACTCCACGAACTGATTGCGCTTGGAGAAAAAGCCGGAAGCGAGATCTGGGTGGAGCGGAACACGCAAAAGCTGAACCGGGTTCTGCCTCTCATCCAGATACTTCGCAATGGGGATTTGCATCACCCGGCAGGGAAAGCTATGCGCGAATACACACCAGCGGAAAGGGCGCAGCGCACATGAGGAAAGCGGCAACTCCGTCAAACACCCACGGTCTTCTAGCTTACGCTCACCGTAAGGCCGAGGAAACCCAGAGGCGTGTTCATCAGGCTATTGACCAACTCCTACGAGAGCAGCAAATCGTGAACTTCAATACCGTGGCCAAGGCTGCAATCGTGACCAAGGGCTACCTCTACGCTCACCAAGACGTGCGAGAACGCATTGAGGCGATGCGTGCCCAGCAAGGTCAAGAACGGCTTGAACGACAGTGGACAGAGCGACAACAGCACCAAGCTCGAACTGACAAAACAAAGGAGGTGTTGCTGGAAGCCCGTGATCGACGCATCAAGGCACTGGAAGAGGAAAACCGTAAGCTCAAAGCAGAACTCAAGGAAGCATATGGTAAACTCTATGAGCAGGTGTAGTCAGTCGCTCAGGACAAAAGATCTTGAAAAAAGTCTTTGCTTGATCCAGGCATATGAAACGCACCAGACTTTCTTCAAGGGAGGGCGTCGCCTGGCTCACCACAGGAGCGTCTCGTTCGTATGATAGGAAATCTCTTCGGAGGATGAAATGGACAAAACCACCTTGCTGAACACGATCCAGACGGAATATGCGCAGTTTGAGTCACTTGTCACTCCCCTGAGTGAAACGCAACTCTGTACCCCACCCTTTGAGGGAGAATGGTCCATCAAAGATATCATGGCTCATATTGCCGCCTGGGAACATATCTGCACCCGATGGCTTGAGGAGGTTGTGCATGGGGGGACTCCACAGCCATCAGAACGCCTTGACAACGAGTCGAATGACCGGATTTATCGGGAGAACCGAGATCGCTCCCTGGCGGAGGTGCAGGAATTCTTTCATCATGCTCATCAGCAGTTCCTCCACCAGGTGAACCTGCTTGTTCAAACATTTTCGGAAGAGGATCTCAGCACACCACATCGCTTTGCTTGGACCGAAGCTTGGCCTGGTTCCTCACTCATTGCCGTCATTGCGGACAATTCCTATGAGCATTATTCCGACCATGCACAGCAGATTCACCAATGGCTTGATGTCCCCAAACAGGACGTTCACGACCCTCTGCCTTAACAAGGGAAAATGCTCTTTGAACAAGACGTGATGTGACATTGAAGATATGTCTCCAATGTCACACCTGCTCGTTTTCAGGCTGAACTTCAGATAACTTGACCTCTGGCAGATATCTGATACAGAGTGGTTGCTTGCATTGCGGCGACCAGAATCAAGTCCACGTAAGAAACCAAGCAAGATTCTTGCTCCAGCTTGGCAACTCGTTCTGCCTGAATTTGGCGCGACCGGATAGGAGGCGAAGCGAGAGGGCATTACCCAGAAGCAGACAGAGGGAGAGCCACCCCACATTGGGCTTGTTTCACCTCTCGGCTCTCACCAGCTCAGCATCCTCCATGTCCAGAGAACCATGATACCAGTATAGGAGCGTGCCAACAGGTAGGTAGCAGCGTTCTGTGTACTGATCTCTGCGCAAAGTCGCTCGCAATTCGCTGGGGAGGTGTAAGCCATTGCCAACATCAACGGAGTCAATGACTTCTTCTCGAACTAATGCATACGCAAATATTCTTAGCTAGGTGTGTTTGTCCCATGAGGTCTCCTTCTGCTGAAATCAGCAAACCATTCCTGCCTTCTCCGTTGGAAGACGCGTGTTTGGGAATGCACGTCGGCCTTACGACCACGCCCACTCGCGCCTCGCGCACCTCAGCTGCCAGATATATCCTTCGCTCGCGCAACCGAGTCGAGCGCCTCGTCCGGGACGCCGTGCTGTCCGAGAAAGAGGCTTAGTTGGGCTGCATGTTCCTGCACATGGCGCATGGTGTAGAGGTGTAACTCCAAGAAGCTGACGCCTTGCCCCCCCGTCCAGGGGTAGTAGGAGATGGTCTGGTGCGCTCGCTCGTCCGTCAGCGCGAAAAGCGTGGCGTGGCACTTACGCCGCATCACCGCCAGATAGGCGAGCAACTCCTCCTTCGTATAGGGCTGTTCGGGCGACACAGCGGGGTTGCCCTCAGTCCAGAGAAAGGGAGCGGGGGGAGCAAAGTCTTCCTCACGGGAACCCGAGAGATACAAGTCGAGCCAGAAGAGCGTATGATACGCGATATACCAGAACTCTGAGAACTCCGGGGGGAGCCACGGTGGGAGGGAGTGGTCCGAGGGTGCGCTCCAGAGATGCTCTTTCCACAGCGAGGCAGGGCAGGCCACCAGAGCGTTTTCAAGCATATCGATAGTTGCGCCGAACTGTCGCCACAGGGCGGTGCGCAACATCATTTCCATCGGTTGTTCAGCCATAACGTGTGTTCCTTTCTGCTTCTTTTCTCACAGTCTACCACCAAAAGCGGTCAGCATCGACCCTAATATCGACGGTTTCATCTTCTAGGGTGACGTTTTTTGCCCAATTCGAGCGCACACCCCTTTCAAGCATCATGGGTCTCCCGAACTTTTGATGATTCCAGGTTGAGGAGCTATGAGAGGATTTTTGACAGTTTTTGCAAACTTCTCTGTTTTGCTCAAGCCGCTCTACAAGCTTACTCAATAGCCCTCCATTTGTCAACAAGCAAGCAGTGTTTTCCTGAATCATCAAAAGTTCGGGAGACCCAGCATCATACGACGAGGTATGCGCTCCTCGTGACAACAATCATGCCACAGGTTTCATCCTATTGCCTCTTCGAGGTCGCACGCCCCAGTTGGGCACAGCTTCGGTCTTTCAATGGTGACACTTTCGACAGGGCACCAACGTCCCCACCCTCGAAGCAGTGCCTGCAGTTGTCCCTTCTTGCCTTTTCTCACCGCCATCACTTGCGCCATTCCCCATTTCACTCGTGTACACGGATGATGTGATTGCTCCCACAGTGCGGCCTTGATCTCTTCAATATCGGTTGATTGCATCGCTTCCTCCTTCCGAGTGCAGAGTGGGTGCTGGTGGTATGAGAGTAAAGAGACGAGCGTATGGAGTTGGTGGACTGAAGAAGGTATAGAGATCGACCAAGAGGTCCGTGGCGAGTTCGAGCGCACAGGCGATATGGTAGACGGTTTGAGAAGCATCGTCGCTCATGATGAGTGGATAGTCAGCAAAAGCGGCTCCACAGTAGGGACACAGTTCGTTGAGACTGCATACGCCAGCCCGTAAACGGTGGTCATCATTGACGATGAGCATAGTGTTTTTCTCCTACACGATTTTTTTCAGAACACGCAGCCCTCGCTGGATCGCGTGCTTGTCAAAGATCAGTGTAGGCGCATGATTGCACAGAGCGCAAGATGCTTGGTCAACTTGGAGTCCCCAACGGCGTAAAGCATGTTGGGTCTTCCGCAAAGTTGATGATTCGGGGATGAGGAGCTATGAGAGGGTTTTTGACAGTTTTTGCAAACGTCTCTGTTTTTGCTGAAGCCGCTCTCCAAGCATACTCAATGGTTCTATGATTGTCAACAAGCAAGCGGCGTTTTCTCTGTTTCATCAACTTTGCGGAAGAGCCAGCATGTTACGAGACACACTCATACACCAATCCCCTACTTGCAAAGAGATGCAGAACAAATAGCTAGGAAAACTGAATTTCTTGGAGGCGGAGCGCACACTCAATTACAAAGTGGTAACAAAAGAGATAATCTTGGTGAGACTGTCCACGTGGATCTCCATGCGTATTATACATCCCGTCCATCGTTAGAAGAACTGTAGGTGTTAGCCACTGAAAACGCATATAACTCTTATAGTCAACTCCTAAACTAAGAAGCTTGATTTGTTCATGTAGCATGTTTATCTCCTTTTCAATCTCTCGTGCAAATCGAGAGAGGTCCTTCGGGGCAGTCCGTTCAATAGATGAAAAGTGACGACGAGAGACACTTCTAAGATGATAGTTATTCTGCTCCATAGCCCTTCCGTCAAACCGATTCAAAAGATCTGAAAAAGCGATAGCAATCTCTTTAAGAGCGGATTTAATATCTCCAGAGCTACTTGATTGCTCGGCTTTCAATAAACGTTCTCGAACTTCTTCAGTCTGTACAAGTGCCGCCATTGATATTTCCTCGAAAGCGAAACCAAACACCTTTGGGGTATTCTCCTGAAAAAAAGTCACCACATTTGTCCGAAATTCATCTATTTCCGTAGTGGGCAGACGAATACCATAATGTTTCCAATTAACTCTGGCTTTGTTCAAGCGGTTCATACTATCTTTTTGTCCAAAGTCTTTGCTTGGCAATTTCTGGTTGATAGTTTCCCAGTAAGTCATAAAATCTTGGCCCATCTTACCAGTGTTTAGATGTTCTGATACAAGTACGAGAAAAAGTTCTACTGCATCATGAAAGTGTAGGATGCTCACCATGTTCAGTGGCTCCGGTTTATGGGACTGGTCAACGGCCAGTGTGTACATATACTGTATCATTCCCAGTCTTCGCATTTTTGCTTCATCAAGCATTATATTTCTTACCTTTCTTACGTAGGTTTTACAATTTTTCTAAGTAGGAGTGTTCTTCATGGTAGAACTGAGACAAAAGGTTGCATCAACGTTGCCCTTACTCTGCAACAATGTCTTCTGATTTGTCTTTACTGTCGTCCGGTTGGCCCAGCAGCTTGACCTCAGTAAACAGCACTTGTATCCGCTTGCGTTCTTCCTCTGGCAGTTTCGCTCGCGCTTTGAGCACTGCGGTCCGGGCCTTTTTGCTCACAAAGTACCACGTCCGGTGATATGTTTGCGCCAGTTCGTGCATAATAGCGTCTAATCTGCTTTCGGCTTTGTCCCAGCGCTCGACCTCAAGCGCAATGGAGCGACCATCGGGGCGAGTAATGAGTGCGTCGGTCAGGTGCTTCTGCTTAATCGACTTTGGTCGTGCGGCTTGCAGCTTGAGCAGTTGACGCTCTGAACGCCAGGTATAGTCAGGATATTGTTGCTCAATGTAGAGTCGTGCTTGGTTGATAAGATAGATGTGAGTAAGATCGCGATTTGGCTTCGGCAAGAAATAACTGTAGACAATCATAGTACCATGCTCATCTTCCTCATTGGCAAGATAGCGTAAGCCGTATGGCGAGAGCCAGCACCATAAAGGATCATCCTTGCCTGCATAAATTTTCTTGTATTCCACCAGCTTCAAGAGGTCCCAGCGATCCAAATGTGTCCGGACGGTGGAAGCCGACACATGCTCCGGGTCCTTTAGCTCTTCTTTTTTTGGCGAATGGCGTGCCAAGAGCACTTGCAACTGGTCAAATCGAACAGCATACATCTGCATCATCCAACGAAGAACAATGAGATCGCGTTCCTCTAAGCGTGGAGTACCCTTGTCCTTGCGCATCGCTCGTGGCTTTTTCTTGGCTGGGACAACGAGGCCCTCACCCGAAGAAGACGGTTGGTCCTCCGCGAGCTGCTGTTTTCGGGAACGTCGTGTGCGCTTTTTCTCCGGCTCACTATCGGCTGCTGTCTGTTGTGTGTCATCAGGCATAGAGCTATCTTCCTTTTCACGCATGCCTCTGGATCAAGATGGTGTAATCGTCAAGAGCCTGGTGGATTACGAATGAAGGTATCGCAACACTGGTCAGGAACATTCCAGACGCTCATCCACCTCATCACTGCACAGTGAGAGTACAGCAGGAATACACATACCACTCACTTTATGGCGCGATAAGAAGGGTAATAGTACAAAGTCGGCATTTTGTGGGTGCAACCATTGGCTCTAGCCACTCAATTATATACAAGTACCTGAGCCTCTACTTCGCTCGTAAGGCTAACTGGAAGTACATCGCCATTTAAGATCAGAGACTCGTCATAATAAATGTGTAAGTGAAAGTCTCGCAAACGTAACGAGACTATAGTTACGTTTAACATCATACACAGTGAAAAGAGGTTTGTCTAGTCTCTTGTTCTGCACAATAAACAGGTCAAAAGCCGATGCAACGTTGCTGAAATGTTGCGCCTACTTGGGCATACTACCACCTTCGATTTTGACTTTTTATTATTATTGTCCATGAGACAAGCGTTGCTGCTTCTTTTCCTCCTCTAACCGGGCGATCACTGCACTCGTCACTACATACGTCCATACTTGCTCCGGTTGGCTCCGCTCGTATAGATAGAAACCAAAGCGGCCAAAGCGGGTTGGCAACACATCCACGCTATAGCGGTCAATCCCAACACACTCGCGGAGACGATCTGCCCAATGCGCGGCACTTGTCCACGTTGCCCATCCTGCATCCGGGTCCTCGGTCATCAGGTATTCGGGTTCTGGTGCAGGCTGCTCCTGGCACTCCTGCTCATCACCCGTTAGGACTGGTGATGCATCCTGTTCCTGGTTGATGGATTCTACGTCTTGTGTCTCCTGCTCACCCTCGCGCTGCTCCTCTTGCTCTTGGGAAGGGGTCTCATCAGTCTCAGAGGCAGTAGGCTGTTCCTCAGCAACGGGTGTTATCCGCTCGTAGGGAAGCAGAGCCTTGAGGATTTCCAGGCGCAACGCTTTGAAGAACCAGGCCATCTTGTTGCCAATATATGGTGGAACCGTGGCCGTAGCAGCGACATGGACCCACACGCGAAACATATCCTGAACTGTCTCATGATCCATGCCTTTCAAACGTGCATACTGCCACAACTTCGTCGCGTGGGTGCGATTGGAGGTGAGGTACTGGACGTTGTTGAATTTCCGCGACACATGGTCAATCTCCTGCTCGACCAGCACCGGAATCTGTGTAGGTCGGGAACAGTTCCTTATATGGGGTCCCAACATTTTTCCCCGTCAAAATCCCCTCTAAGCAAAAGAAGAAATGAGATACTTGAAATGTATTTTATAGATGAAGCTGCACTCATGAGCTATCTTTTGACTCATGAGAGACGAGAGGC